>Ga0302325_10001099_pt1 | contig 70359 bp, 62 predicted proteins | sample Palsa_T0_2_FD_201948 | JGI IMG/M metagenome (GOLD analysis project Ga0302325, IMG submission 201948) | Peat permafrost microbial communities from Stordalen Mire near Abisko, Sweden - Palsa_T0_2 | ecosystem: Environmental > Terrestrial > Soil > Palsa > Peat permafrost | place: Sweden: Abisko...
AAGAACCTGCGGTATCTGTTGTTGAAGGCCAAGCGGATGGCGGTGACCAACGTCGAGTTCCTCGCGGTTCAGCGGGTGAAGAAAGTTGCGTAAAAGCGACCGTTCCGTCAGATTCTCGCTCAGAGCCGAAAAAGCTCGGAGGCCTCTCTCCAGCGACGGGAAAGGGCCTTTTTGTTTATACTCGGTACATCTGAGTACCATAGCCGGAGGTCTTGCGGAATGAAAAGGGCGGTTAGACTGCTATTGTTCGCACTGCTGGCAGGCGCGTCGAGCGCGCAGGAGAAAATTCCGATCTTCGTTTCGGGATTAGACGAAGCCGCGCCGGTTGTGCGATCTTTGACGAATTTGATGAACGGATCGAAACCGTTCCAGGTCGTGGGCCAGAAAGACCCTAGCAGCGTGGTCGTGCTGGTTTCGTGAATGGATCGGATGACCCAAGAGGTTCCATTTGTGTGCATGTACGTATCGCAGTATAACGGGGCGGCCTTTAAGACATTCTTAGGAGGAGCCCTCCCTGTCGCCAAAGACGCCGACGAGATAGCGAGCCGATTCCTCAGCTCGATTGCTCAAGATATTGTGGAAAGATACAACGATGCCGACAAAGAGAATCTTCGGCAAGGACTGGAAGCGTGCCTCTTCCTGACGGATTCAAAATGCAACGTGCCGACTCCACTCCAAAAAGAACTTGACGCAAAGCAAGTTACGCTTGGACAGTACCTCTTTGCACGACATCAGCAGGGCAAGGAATAGGGCCAGCGGACCTACATTTCGGCCAAGAGCTTCCGCAACTTCTCGGCCCATACTTTCTGCTCATCGGGCGGCGGTTGCCAGAGTATCCCGCAATAGGCACAAAACAGTTTAAGCTCACCCCGCTCGGTCTCCTGTAAGAAACGCGCGTAATCGGCTCCTTGCGTCGTGTGGTTGAAGCAACGTGGGCATGTGGTGTCCATGAAACCATCGTATCATTGAGACGTATGCGGAAAACCGCACAAGAGATGATCCCTGGCTACGTCCGAAGGGCCGGGCGGCGGGGTGGGAATCGAAGTGGCAAGGCGAAGCCCTGTAGCGGTGAGAGCATTTTCAACAGAAAATGATCGGAGCGCGGAGGGCGAGCCGAAGCCCGGATAAGGTGTTCCATAATTAGAGTCATCGTGCCAAACCTCGATTTGCATGATCCCGTTGTTGTGTACGTGATAATTTTCCTGCTTTCGCTCCTCGCGGCAATTGTACTGTTCAAGGTTCTGGTTTCGCGGGCGACAATCAAGAAGAAAGGATGGAGTGCCGGTGGGGCCATCGCTGGCTTTCTGATCATCTCTTGGGGTAGCTGGAATGCACTGAGACCAGAGCTAGGATGGCGACGGAGTGTGGAACCGTTGTCGGTGCCTGGCGGGTTCAAGAAGATATCGGATACTTCCGGAGGAATCGCCTTGGCAGTGCCGGAGGACTGGCATATTGATCCACCACACTGCTGTCCGGCTAAAAGTCGAATAGATTCAACTGGTTGCCTTGATCGAGTAAATCGGGGTGGGGGTCCGATGCTTGAAGAGCCTGTAAAATGGGCACCTTTTCAAAAAGCGTGATGCTCAGAATCTGTAGAATTTGGTAAAGACTCGCGTCCAGCCCCAGGCGCTTGCGGATGATAGCCACCAGGACATAAACCGACACGGCAATCCAAACCTGGGTCTTCACGGCGTTCTCGCTGGTACCGAAAAAGGCTTTGCACTCTTGCATCGCGGTTTCCTGCCGCGAAGCAGATGACGTTCGCCAATTGGTGAGTATTAGGTCGAGCCAATTTTGCGGGCCCGGGGTCACGGACTGCGTTGCCAGCCACAATCTGACGGTGTATTTTCCCAGTTCTGCAAGAAACCAGTTCACCCCGTGGCAGAGGCTTTGGAACTCGTCGATGATTATAGTGCACCCGGCGAGAATAGACCTTAAGCATGCTCATGGTTCGGGAGAGGGTGAGCATGCCCAACGTCACGATTTCTCTTACCCGAGCCGCTGAGGAATTTCGTCGATCGGCAAATGAGTTCCAGGGGCTTCGGCAACGCCAGCGAATTTCCCGACTTTGCTGCGCAGGGCGCAGGAGAAAGAGCGCGAGGCGAGGCTCAAGGGGAGTTGCCGTTAAAACTCGGGTGAAGACACTCCCCTCGAAAATGAAGCGCTAGCGCTGCTCAAGGTGCTTCAGGCGCGCATCGAGCACCTCCTCGACGCGGTGTAGCTCGGCCAGCCAGAGAGCACGCATGTCGTCGAATCGCTGGTTGACATTCTCAAACTTGGCGTTAATGTAAGCCAACAGCAAGCCGATTAGCGCGGCGTTGGCTAAAATGGGTACGCCGATGGCGAGATAAAGCTGCGTGTTGTTCACGGCGCCTCCATGCTCGTCGGGTGGGCGCTTGTACTACGCATGCGCCCTCTCCGCTCCAGCCTTATCATAGCAGTTCGTCCAACCAGTCACGATCATAAGTCAGACATCTCCCCCGCAACGCGCGCCGCGGTGGCTGGCGCCAGCAGTATCCCGTTGCGGTAGTGCCCATACGCCAGCCACAAACACGTGTCCCCTACCCGGCCAATCACCGGCTCAAAATCCTGGGTCGCCGGACGAAAGCCCACCCACGCTATCGGCTCCGCAGCTTGGCGCAGCCGCGGTTCCAACTCTTCGGCGCGCGCGCGGACATCGGCTACAATTTGCGGGTCCAGTTCACGGTTGAAGCCTACCTGTTCCGATGAAGTTCCCGCTATCGTGAATCCGCTGGACCGCTGCATCACGTACGTGTGCCCGTGGCGCAGAATCGCGCCGAGCGAGCCAGCCTCCAGCGCATATCCGAGCAGGTGCCCGCGCACCGGGAACGATGCCGGAATGGTGAGCGGCCCGTCCGGGCCAAAGACGGGAATCTGCCCGCTCCAAGCTCCCGCCGCCAGCACTGCAGCCGATCCCGATAACATGCCGCCGCTAGTCTCGACATCCGCGCGCTCCGCCGTCACACGCACCGCCAGCACGCGCGCCTGTTCGCGGATGAGCACCCCGCGCTTCTCGCAGGCGCACCGCAGCGCGCGCGTCACATCGCGCGGATCGACCAGCGCATCGTCGGGATAGAACAGCCGGCCATCCCCAGCCTCGGATCGAATACCCAGTTCGGATTGCGCGGCGCGGCGGGCCAGGAGATCCTGCCACTCCGCGTCCGTGCGGGCCAATTCGACCGCGCCGCAGCGCCGGTAATCAATCCCCAAACCCGTCTCGCTTTCCAACTCCCCGACGAACGCCGGATACAGCGCCATGCTTTCCAGCGCAAACTGCGCCCACCGGCTGCGCGTGACGAACTCTCCGCCCGGCGCCAGCATGCCCGCTCCGGCCCAACTGGCCTCGCCGCCGAGCGCGCCCGCATCCACCAGCGTGACTGCCGCGCCCGCCTGCGCCAATCGCCAGGCGATCGAGCCGCCAACGATGCCAGCGCCAATCACGATCACATCCGGCGAACGCGTCTGCATGAACTACCATGTTAGTGGAGCACGCGTGAAAACCGCGCCCCCGACCTGTTAACATGAAAACTCTCGGCAATGCTGCGATTTGAAACCGCCGGGGAGTCGCATGGCGAGTGCCTGGTGGCCACCCTCACAGGACTTCCCGCCGGAGTGCCGGTCTCTCTCGACAAAGTAAATCACGAGCTTTGGCGCCGCCAGCAGGGTTATGGCCGCGGCGGACGCATGAAGATCGAACACGACCGCGCCGAGATTGTCTCCGGCGTGCGCCATTCGCATACCATCGGCTCGCCCGTCGCCATACTGATCCGCAACCAGGACTGGCCAAACTGGACGGCGGCGCTGCCCGTCGAAGATATGGATGGCGCTGAAGATCACAAAAAGCCGGTCACCCGCCCACGACCCGGACATGCCGACCTGGCGGGCGCCATCAAGTATAATTTCGCCGACGCGCGCTACATTCTGGAGCGCGCCAGCGCCCGCGAAACCGCGGCCCGTGTAGCGATCGGCGCGGTCGCCAAAGCCTTGCTGACGCAGTTCGGCATCGAGATCGCCAGCCACGTGATCGCCGTGGGCAGCGTGCGCCTCGCGCGTACCGTCGCCTGGGACGAAGTCGCGGCCATGCGCGCGAAGACCGAAGTCCTGCTGGGCTGCGTGGATGCCGAAACCGAGCTGCGCATGAAAGAAGTGGTGGACCAGGCCTATCGCACCGGCGACACCGTGGGCGGCGTGTTCGAAGCGATCGCCCACGGCGTGCCTCCCGGGCTGGGATCGCACACCACGTGGGACGCGCGCCTGGATGGGCGCCTGGCGCAGGCCATCGTGTCCATTCAAGCCGTGAAGGGCGTCGAACTGGGATTCGCGGAAGAGAACGCCGCCAGCTTCGGCTCCGCAGTGCAGGACACCATTCACTACGATCGCGTGGCGCGCCATTTCACTCGCGGGGCGAATCGCGCAGGCGGCCTGGAGGGCGGCATCACCAACGGCCAGGACGTGCTGGTGCGCGGATTCCTGAAGCCCATCTCGACGCTACGCCGTCCGCTCGAATCGGTCGACCTGGCCACACGCGAACCGGCCTTGGCCGCCTACGAGCGCTCGGATGTGTGCGTGGTGCCGGCCGCGGGTGTGATCGCGGAGGCCATGGTGGCGCTGGTGCTTGCGCAAGCACTCCTGGAAAAGTTCGGCGGCGATTCGCTGGGCGAAACGAAGCGTAATTATGAGGGTTATCTGACGCAGGTGCGGGATTTCTGAAATATGGTTTATCCAATCGTGAAGTATGGCGATCCGGTGCTGGAGCGTGAAGCGGAGGAGGTCACCGAATTCGGCACGCCGGAGCTCGAACAGTTCCTCGAAGACATGTTCGAGTCTATGTACGCCGCCAAGGGCGTAGGGCTTGCCGCGCCGCAGATCGGCTTTCCGCGCAAAATAGCAGTCATCGATATTTCCAACGCTGAGAATCCGGCGGATAAGCTGGTGCTGATCAATCCGAAGATTCTGCGGGTGGAAGGCAAGCAGGTAGGCGAAGAGGGCTGCCTGAGCATTCCCACGTTCCGCGAGCAGGTGAAGCGCGCCAAGCGCGCGACGGTGCGGGCCCAGGACGCCACCGGCGAGTTCTTCGAGAAGACCGGCGAAGATCTGCTGGCGCGCGCTTTTCTGCACGAAACCGATCATCTGTATGGCAAGCTGTACATCAGCCACATAAGCGCCTTGAAGCGCGATTTGATTCGCCGCAAGGTGCGTAAGCTGGTGAAAGCCGGCGAATGGACCTAACTCAGTGGGGCGGATCCCTTGGTCCGCGCGGGTCCCCCTGGACCCGCTCTTACAATGCGAGTCGTTTTCTTAGGCACGCCAAAATTCGCAGTTCCAACTCTTGAAGCCCTCGTATCCGCCGGGCACGAAGTGATATGCGTGGTCACTCAACCCGACCGCCGCAGCGGACGAGGCCAGCGGTTCACTTCGTCTCCGGTGAAAGAGTCTGCGTTCCGTCACTCGCTGCCCGTGTACCAGCCCGAGCGCGTCAGGCGCCCGGAAGCGGTCCAGCATCTGGCCGCCCTCGCGCCCGATGCCATGATTGTGGTGGGCTACGGCCAGATACTCCCGCAATCTGTGATCGATATCCCGCCACACGGCATTATCAACGTGCATGCCTCACTGCTGCCCAAGTACCGCGGCGCGGGGCCGGTGCAATGGGCGATCGCCAATGGCGAGACGCGCACGGGGGTCACCACGATGCGCATCGATGCCGGGCTCGACACCGGAGCTATGCTGCTGAAAGCGGAAACGGACGTCGGGCCGGAGGAAACCGCCGTGGAATTGGGCGCGCGCCTGGCGGCCGTGGGCGCCGCGCTGCTGGTCGAGACATTGGCGAACATCGGGTCGATCGTCCCGCAAAAGCAGGACCCCGCGCTGTCCACTTACGCACCGCTGCTGAAAAAGGAAGACGGGCTGATCGACTGGCGTCAACCGGCGCAGACCATTCACAATCGGGTTCGCGGATTCCAGCCCTGGCCCGGAGCCTATACACGCTTTCGCGGCCAACAATTGCATATCTGGAAATCGCGCGTGGCGGCTCCAGAAGCGGGCGATACGGGCCGTCTACTGCTCCATCCATTGCGGGCCGTGTGTGCCGAAGGCTTGCTGGAGTTGCTCGAAGTGCAGCTTGAAGGCCGCAAGCGAATCGCTGCCGAAGCCTTCGCCAACGGCCAGCGCATCACCGCCAGCGACATTCTGGGAGAATTGTAGAGTGGATCTGCCGCTGGGCTACCGTTACGCCGCCACATACGCGGGCATCCGCCAGACCGAAAAAGACGATCTGGGCCTGATCGTTTCCGGCCTGCCGGCCGCGGCCGCCGCCGTATTCACGCAAAACCGCGTGCAGGCCGCGCCGGTGAAGCTTTGCCGTCGGCATCTGGCGGCCTCGAGCGGCGCAGTGGGCGCCATCCTGGTGAATGCCGGCAACGCCAACTGCGCCACGCGCACGGGCGATGCCGTTGCCCTGGCCTGCTGCCGATCCGCCGCGCGCCTGCTGCGGCTCCCGGTTACGCAGGTGCTGCCCGCTTCCACCGGCGTGATCGGCGCGGAGATGGATGCCAAGCTCATCGTGAACGCCCTGCCGCACCTGGTGGCCGGCCTGCGCGAGAACGGTTTCGGCAGCGTGGCGCGCGCCATGATGACCACCGATCTTGTCCCAAAAGAGGCGTTCGGCGAAGTGAAGCTGCGCCGCGGCACGGTGCGCATCGCAGGCATGACCAAAGGTTCCGGCATGATCCAGCCGCGCATGGCCACCACGCTCGGCTTCGTGCTGACCGACGCCCAGATTCCGGTCGCCATGCTGCGCCGCATGTTGCGCCGCGCGGTGGAGCGCAGCTACAACCGGCTTTCGGTGGATGGCGACACATCCACCAACGACACGCTGTTGCTGCTGGCCAACGGCGCCTCCGGCGTGCGGCCCGATCCTAAGGAAATGGGCGCGGTCGAAGAACGCATCACACACGTCGCGGAAGACCTGGCACGCAGCATCGCGCGCGATGGCGAGGGCGCGCGCAAGTTGATCACGATCCTGGTATATGGCGCGCCGACCGATGACGCCGCCGCACGCCTGGCCCGCTCCATCGCCAATTCGCCGCTGGTGAAAACGGCTGTGGCCGGCTCCGACCCGAACTGGGGCCGCATCCTTTGCGCGGCGGGCAATGCGGGCGTGCCTTTCGATCCGCGCAAGATCGATATCGACATCCAGGGTGTGCCGGTGTGCCGCGGCGGACTGGCGGCGCGCTTCTCCGAAGCCGATCTGAAGGGGAAGTTGAATGCCGCAGAGTGCGAGATCCGCCTGGCCCTGCGCGGTAAGGGCAGAGGACAGGCGCGTTTCTGGACCTGCGATTTCACCGAAGGCTACATCCGCATCAACGCGAGTTACCGGACCTGATATGAGACGACGCACTTTCATGCTGGCTGCGGGCGGCGCGGCATCGTCCGTCATGGGGATAGCGCGCGCCGCCGACGCGTCGCAGCAAGTCTTCGACTTGTTCGCCAAGATCGCCTCTGCGCTCAGCGACGACGATCCCGCCATGTTCATTGAAGCGGTCGATCCCGATATGCCGAACTTCCAGGATTTCCGCCGCGACTTAGTCGCGCTAACCGACGTGGCCGCCGTCACGAACTCGATCGAAATACTGTCGGACACCGGCGACGACACGCACCGCGCCGACGAACTGGACTGGTTCCTGGAGATCGTGGGCAACTCCGAACCGCACCCCGTGGAGCGCCGCCGCGACGTGGTGAAGTTCCGTCTTGAGCGCAAAGGCAAGAAGGGCAAAACCTGGAAAATCGTGTCCATCGACCCGCTGCATTTTTTTGCTCCCCCGAAGATCACTTGATCCCATTTCCGTGCTATACTGATACTCATGGAACCACGTCAGACCGGAAACGTCCTCGGCGGCCAGCGAGTCTTGGGCAAGGCGGTAACCTCTTTGCTGGAATTGAACGATGCCGTAGAGCGAGGCTTGCCGAAAGCGACCCTCCGCATTGTCGTGCAGCGCATTTTCCCCGACGCGTCGGACCAGCGCGCCATGATGCACCGCATTGTCCCCGAGGCGACGTACAAGCGGCGGCGGGATCGGCTCAGCCCCGCGGAAAGCGAACGCACGGAGCGGCTGGCCCGCGTGATCGCCATCGCCGAAGATGTCTGGCAGGATCGCGACCAGGCCCGGCGCTTTCTGACCACCCCTCATCCGGAGATCGGGGGAAAGACGCCCGTGGATGCGGCCCTGACGGAATTAGGCGCCCGGCAGGCTGAGGAGGTCATGGCCCGCATCGTCTATGGCCTCCCCGCTTAGCAGTCCGCTGAGGGCGTTCCGCATCGCCGATATGCGGCATCCGATCTTCGACGGCACGGGCGCGATGTTGCATGGCGCACGCTGGAATTCTCCAGGCCGGCGGGTGGTCTATGCATCCGAAACCTACGCGGGCGCGCTGTTGGAGATCCTGGCACACGCCTCCGGCAGCGTTCCGCGGAGCCATGGGTACATCGAAATCGAGATCCCGGCCGGGTTGTCCATCGAAGAACTCACGCCGGAAACTTTGCCCCGTTGGGATGCACCCTCATTTGAAACCACCCGCGCCTTCGGCGATCGGTGGTATGACCAGCGCCGCACCCCGGTGCTGATGGTTCCCTCGGTGGTGGCACGGGTGGAACGAAACATTCTGATCAATCAGGAGCATCCCGATTTCGCCCGGATCAAGGCGAGCCAGGCATTGCCGGTGCGTTGGGATACACGGTTATGGACATGACCAATCGCTGTGCTTGGGCCAAGAACGAATTTTCCATCCCTTATCACGATGCGGAGTGGGGTGTCCCGGTACATGACGATCGCCTGCTATTCGAGTTTCTGGTGCTGGAAGGCGCGCAGGCCGGCCTGAGTTGGGACACTATCCTGCGCAAGCGCGCGCGCTATCGCCAGGTGTTCGACAACTTCGACCCGGCGGTGGTGGCGCGCTACGGCAAGCGCAAAGTCAACGCGCTGCTGCGCGACGCCGGCATCGTCCGCAACCGGCTGAAGATCGCCGCCGCGATCGGCAATGCGCAGGCGTTTCTGAAAGTCGCGGAGGAGTTTGGCAGCTTCGACGCATATATCTGGCAGTTCACTGGCGGGCGTCCGCGCGTGAACGCATGGCGCACGCTGCAGGAGTTGCCGGCGCGCACGGTTGAATCCGACGCTATGAGCAAGGATCTGAAGCGGCGCGGGTTCCGGTTTGTGGGATCGACCATTTGCTATGCGTTTATGCAGGCGGTGGGGATGGTGAACGACCACGCTGTGGATTGCTTCCGTTATACTCAACTACGGCGGTGACGTATACTGGAACATAAGCACGAGTCGATGCCGGAAATCGAGATCGACCCTATGTTCTAGTTCTAATGAAGTCGGTGATCGTTTTAGTGAAATCGCCTAATTGGTAATGAAGGGGAATTCGTGATGAAATACGCTAAGCGATTGGGTCTGAGCGGTACCGTTATATTAACCGTCTACGGAGGTTCTGTAGCGGCGCAACAAGCTGACCCACGTGGGAGGCCTGCGCCGCCCCAGGCGGTCACCATTTCTGCCACTGTGCGGGACTCAGTTACGAGCAAGCCCGTCGCTGGAGCTCTCATCCGATTGACGCGTGGTGACGGCTCGTCGAAAATGACGACTGGATCGACGAATAAGGATGGTCAATTTCGCATGCAGGTGCAGGTCACAAAGCCGGCGCGCGTACCGCGGATGACACTCACTGTCGAAAGCAATGGCTATGTTTCATCAAGAAAGACAGTCCGCCCACGTGCTGGGACGAATCTCGCTCTCTCATTCAGGATCAAGCCCACGCGAAGGCTCGGCTCGGTCAAGGGACGGGTCACCAACGCGGCTACTGGGCTGGGAATACCCAACGCCTCTATCGCTATCCTGATCGACGGCTATTCGCAACCTAGGCTCAGTGCGACGAGCGGGGTTGACGGCAAGTATGTAATCGAGCGCGTTGGTTTCTCCGGCAGCCTGACGTTGCGGGCAAGCCTCCCAGAGCAGCCCTGCGTGTCGCCGATCACGCGAATCATCGACGCGTATGAAGCCGGCGCAACCCAAGACATCGGCTTTCGGCTGTCTGTTCAACCGGATCAAAACAATTGGAATTGCTCACCCATCGATAGAAGCGAAGTCAGCCGCGGCGCGCAATCGAGGTCGGAGCCGGCAACGTCGCCGGGTCTGCGGCGGGTGTCGACACCGCGCGCCGCCCAGGCCGCAAGTGGTAAGTATGCCAAACCGGCCGTGCTGGAGGTTTTACGCCGGAAACCCACCCCAGCTAACCCTGCCAGGCCTTTACTCCTAGACGACCCCAGCATTCAATGGCTGCCTTCGAGCATCGATGCGATAGACATTAGTGACTCGCTTAACGCGTGGAACTCCGGACATATAAACGACATCCTGAAAATCGGCCCGACCGAGGCATTGGTGGCGGCCCACACCTCCGGCGTGTGGTCGGTCGCGTGGAGTTCATTGTCTGCAAGTGCCCTTCCGCTGAGTACCACTTGGGGATCGATCGGCATGAGTTCGTTAGCACAAGGCCCGGACGGCGCCAATCACGTCTACGCCGGGACCAACGACTGGAGTGGCTTGCTATGGGAGACAGATACTTCGACGTCCACGCCGCTGTTGAACTGGGTAGCTCACAATGTTAGCAACACTACTAGCTGTGGGAACATCAATCACATTCTTGTAATCCCAGTGGTTCGGCGTATTGTGCTCGCCTGCGCCACCGGTGTATGGTGGTCGGCGATACCCGGCAGCCCCGCTGCGCAGGGCATATATAACTGGCAGCAGGCCCAGATTGTCGCGCAGGGTCAGATGCAAGCATTGGCGGGCGGCTTCGCGCGCCTGGCGCAGGGACCGGGCTGGGTAGCGGGTTCCGAAGGTTCCGTGGCAGCATCCGCCTGGGGTGGTGCGGCGCCTGAACAAGTGGTCTTCACGGGCGGCTGGTCCAATGGCCAACTCGTCTTCACAAGGGGTCTGGCCCTTCCCCCTCCCGGTAGCCTCTCTGTCACGCTTGGCCGGTCGACGCTGGCGTCCTGCCCGCTTGACCCGAGTAACATGTACCTAATCGGTGCTGACGCTAACGACAACGATCTTGCGGGCGTGTGGAAGTCGGGCGATGGGGGGCAGACTTTTACTTTCGTCAACTTGCCTGCAGGCGCGGGCGGGGCGGGCGGGTATAACCAGGCATTGGCGGTCTCACCGAGCGATTGCAACACGTTCGCCGTCGGGTGGCAGAATGCTGCCTTTGTTTCGTTCGATGGCGGCAATAGCTATCCAATGGAACTCAACGACGCAGCTAGCGGCTGCGGCGACGGTCCCCTCCCCGGCTGCCAGTTGCACGCCGATTTCCATGCTCTGCTATTCGATCCAGGCGAGCCGACGACGCTCTGGATGGGCACCGATGGCGGGTTGTCCTCAGTAGGTGGCGTGGGCGCGGGCGGCACGCTCACGTTCGCCAGTTACTACAATCAGCACCTATGGGATCTCCAGTTCTATCACGTCTCGCCTAGCTTCCAAACGACCAACCTAGTGGCAGGCCCGTTGCAGGACAACTGTGTCCTATATAGTGTCGTACCGGATTGGTGGACGCGAGTCCCCGGCTGCGGCGGCGACGGTGCTTATACGGAGTTCGCCGGCGTCGGGCCAGCAGCGAGTGGCGCCGACACCCTCGTCTGGACTTGGCCCGCGGGCACCGGGGCGCCAGCCATTTTCGAGCAGTCGGTCTGGGATGGCAGCGAGTTCGGCTCGGCTTCCACAATCCCCGTCGCGGGCGGCGATCAAAACTGCGGTGACGGTAACGGCAATGTTTACGGCCCGAACTGGAACATCCGGAGGCCGTCATATACAAACGGCGCGGGCCAGTTCATGTATGTGGTAATGGGTGATACTACTAACGTTTGCGGCCTGTTTGGAAATACCGACGGAAGCGGCTTGCACTGGGAAAACCTCGCTTCGATTGGGGCCGGCGAGAATGTGAACGCAGTGTCCTCGTTCAATGGCAACGTAGTTTTCGTAGGGACCGACCACGGCAATATTTGCCAGCTCACGGCGCCATATGACGGAAGCGGCACGTGCGTCAATTTTAACATCGATTACCCGGGAGGCGGGAATCCGCCTGCGATAAATGGGATCGCCGAGATTTTTAGCTCCATAGCTTTTGCGGCGGCTGGGAACTACATCCTGCAGTTTACCGGCCAGAATTGGCAGCCTGCCGGCAGTCTCCCCTCCAGCCTGAATTTTGTGGGGGTTGATGGTCCAGGCCTGACCTCGATATTTGCCGCCAACGCGAGCCAGGTTTTCGTAACGCACGATTTAGGCACTACCTGGCAAAGCGCTTCCGATGGGCTACCTGCGGTCGCAAACTCGAAGGAACTGCACTATGTGGTCCAACCCGATGGCAACGCCTACATGTACCTTGCAACCTATGGTTGGTCGGTTTTTCGCGCGCAACTACACTGACGCGGCCCAAGTGCCGCTCGACGCCACGGACCAGTTCCGCGCCTAGTTAAGAGAAATCGTGAGCGCGGAGTGCCCCCGGCAGGACAACGTGTGGGCGGCGATGTACCTTTACGGCGAAGGCATTTTACGCATTCACCATTAATATTTCCAGCTACTCACATCCGCCCCATTCGGCGCGGTCTCCTCCATATGCTTGGCCATCTCCGGCAGATAGTGTTGCTGCAGTCCCACCTGCGAATCGAAGTTACCTGCATAGCAATGCGGCTTGCGCTGCCCGAAGTCGAATGTCCCGCGATAGTATGGGTCGGTGGTAGTCTCCATGAAGTCTTGCAGTAAGTGGACCGCCCGGTCCAGGTAGAAGCTATCCGCGTCGCCCACGCAAACATGCAGCTTGCCGGCTAACTTAGGTCCCAGGTTCTTCCAGTCGCGCTCCATGATGTGCGTCAGGTCGTAGCGCTCCTTCCAATATTCGGCCACCTTGTGGTCTATCTCGCCGGTGCGCTTGTTGAACACCGGCTGCGGATAGCCATCCGCGCCCACTGAGCTGAAGTAAGCCTGCCAGGCGTCCAGTTGCTCGCCCGAGCGGCTGCGGGTGCCCTGCACCAGATCACAGCGGTTCATCCCCCAGTAGCGCATGCGACAATGGTCCATGGTTCGGCGCCGGCCGACCCGCACCTGGCGCGCTGCCTATGCTGGACGTCTCCCAGATCGCCAAGTCATACCCAACCCCACGCGGCCCCCTCGCCATCCTCTCCGCCGTTTCCTTCACCCTGCAGCGCGGCGATGCGGTCGCCATCATGGGACCATCCGGCGCGGGCAAAAGCACGCTGCTCTATATTCTCGGCGGTCTGGAGCAGCCGACTTCCGGCACGGTGACGCTCGATGCACGCAATCCGTACGCGCTTTCCGAGAAGGAGTTGGCCGCCTTCCGCAATCAATCGATAGGCTTCATCTTTCAGGATCACTGCCTATTGCCACAGTGTTCCGTGCTTGAGAATGTCCTGGTGCCGACGCTGGTTTCGAACGACGGTGCGGGCGCCGTCGACCGCGCGCGCGATTTACTGGCGCAAGTTGGCCTGAGCGACCGCCTCGATCACCGCCCCGCCGAACTTTCCGGCGGTGAAAAACAGCGCGTGGCGCTGGCGCGCGCCCTGATCAACAAGCCGCTGCTGCTGCTCTGCGACGAGCCGACCGGCAACCTGGATCAGGCATCGGCGGACGTGGTGGCCTCTCTACTGCTCGAACTGCAGCGCCGGCAGGATACCATCCTGATCGTAGTGACTCACAGCGCGGAACTGGCCGCCCGGCTCCCCTTGCGGTACGAATTGAGAAATGCGAACCTCCACCCTGTTAACGCGTAACCTCAAGTGGTATTGGCGCACGAACCTGGCGGTGCTGCTGGGCGTCGCCACCGCGGCCGGTGTGTTGGGTGGCGCGCTGCTGGTAGGCGATTCGGTGCGCGCCAGCCTGCGCGACCTGGTGCTGGCACGGCTCGGCAATACGAATTATGTCGTCGCGCGCAATGGCTTCTTTCGCGAGAATCTGGCCGCGGCGTTCGGCAAGACAGGCCAGGAGGCCACTCCTATTATTGCCATCGACGGCATGGTCGCGCACCAGGCCAGTGGACGCAGAGCGCTGGCCGTGCAGATCTACGGCGTCGACCAGCGCTTCGGCGCGGCGCCGCAGGGGGAGCAGATCCTGCTGACCGCCGCGCTGGCGGGCGAGCTGGGCGCCAAGCCCGGCGATGCACTGCTGGTCAGGGTGGAGAAGCCATCCGCAATTCCGCTGGAATCGCTGCATGGCCGGAAAGAAGATGTAGGTAAGACCATTCGGCTCACCCTCGGGACGGCCGCGCCGCGCGAGTTCTCGCTGAATCCGCAACAAGGCGATGTGCGCGCGGCGTTCGTGCCGCTCGCGCTTCTACAAAGTCAACTGGGTGAGAGTGGCAAGGTCAACACCATCCTGGTCGCGGGCGGACCGCTCCCTGACGGTCGCGGCTCGGTAACGCTGCAGGATATGGGAATCAAAATACGTTCCCTGAAAGACCGCATGTCGCTTGAAACAGACGCCACGCTGATTCCCGATGCCCTAGCCGAACGCGCCACCGCCACCGCGAAATCCCTCGGCCTGCGCGCCGAACCCGTACTCACTTACCTGGCCAATAGCATCCGCGCCAACGGCCGCGAAATCCCCTATTCCGTCGTGACGGCCCTAGGAGCGCAGGACGGTATCATCCTTAATGAATGGGCCGCGCACGATCTCCACGCCCAGACCGGCGACACCGTCGCTCTCGACTTTTATGTGTGGCGGTCCGATGGCCGCCTCCACACTGAAAGCGCGCAGTTCCGCCTAGCGCGAATCGTCCCCATAGCGGGCGCGGCCGCCGACCGCGACTATGCGCCGGAATATCCGGGCATCACCGAGTCGAACAGCCTGCGCGATTGGGACCCGCCCTTCCCGCTGGACCTGCACCGCGTCCGCCCAGCCGACGAGCAATATTGGAAGCAATACCGCACCACGCCCAAAGCCTTCATCTCGCTCACTCGGGGCCAGCAGCTCTGGGGCACGCGCTTCGGCAAGCTGACATCCATCCGCATCTCGCCGCCGTCGCCCGCGTATGCCGGCGTGCTGCGCGCCGCGATCGATCCGGCGCAGATGGGCCTCACCGTCATCCCGGTGAAAACCCGCAGCCTCGCAGCCTCCCAAGGCGCGACCGATTTCGGCGAGTATTTTGTCTATTTCAGCTTCTTCCTGATGGTCTCCGCGCTACTGCTGACCGGGCTGTTCTTCAAGCTGGGCGTCGAACAGCGCATGCGCGAGATCGGCGTGCTGCGCGCGCTCGGGTTTTCGATCTCGAAGATTCGCGCCGTGTTCCTGCTGGAAGGCGCCGCGTTGGCCGTGGTTGGTTCCCTGCTAGGATTGGCGGGCGCGCTGGCGTATGGAGAGATCATCGTGCTGGGCCTGCGCACTTGGTGGATCGGCGCAGTCGGCACACGCCTGATCTCGCTGCACCCATCCATCGCATCGTTAGCGATAGGCGCGCTGGCCGGAATCCTCACAGGCCTGGGCACGATCGCGTGGACCCTGCGCAAACTCGCGCCAGTGACGCCGCGGGGCTTGTTGGCGGGCGAACAAAAGCGCCACTCCGCGAAGCGGCCCCTGCTGATCGGAACCGTCGCCGCCTTGTTGGCGCTGATCCTGCTAGCGGCGGGGCTGCTGCGCGTGCTGGACCAAACCGCCGCGTTCTTCGGCGCCGGTACACTGCTCCTCATCGCAGCCCTCACCTTCCAATCCGCGGCTCTCAATCGGCGTTCATCGGCGTTCATCGGCGGTTTAATAACTCTGGCCTTCCGCAGCGCGACATATCGGCCCGGCCGCAGCATCCTGTGCATCGCGCAGATCGCCTGCGCTACGTTCCTGATCGTCTCGGTGGACGCCTTCCGGCAGACTGGCGATTCCAAGGGCACGGGGGAATATCCGCTGATGGCCGAGTCCGTGCTGCCCATTATTCACGACCCCAACACCGCCGCCGGCCGCGATGCGCTCAACATCCCGCCGCTCGAAGGCGTCCAATTCGTCCCGTTCCGCCTGCGGCCCGGCGACGACGTTAGTTGCCTGAATCTCTACCAGCCGCGCAATCCGCGAATCCTGGCGCCGCCCGCGGCGTTCCTGCGCAACGCGCATTTCGCATTTCAGGATTCGGTCCCGCACACGGCGAATCCCTGGTTGTTGCTCGAAACGCCGCTGCTCGAATCGCAGCCTGCCGGCGGCGCTATCCCGGCCATCGCCGACGCCAACTCGATGACGTACGTGCTGCATCTCAAGCTGGGTGAGGATTTCATGCTGAACCAAAACCGCTTCCGCATTGTGGCCGCGCTCGAAGACAGCCTCTTCCAGAGCGAATTGCTGATCTCCGAGAAAAACTTCTTGCGCCTGTTTCCGGACGTGGAAGGCTACCGCTTCTTCCTGCTGGACGTCTCACCGCAAAGAGCGCAGGCGGTGACCGGAACGTTGGAAGAGGCGCTGTCCGATTACGGGTTCGACATACAATCGACCGCGGCGCGGCTGGCCGGCTTCCACAAGGTCGAGAACACGTACCTCTCGACTTTCCGAAGCCTGGGCGCGCTGGCCTTGGTGTTGGGTACGGTGGGCCTCGCGGCAATCGTGTTGCGCAACGTGCTGGAGCGCCGCCGCGAGTTGGCGCTGCTGCGCGCAGTAGGATATCGGCCGTCGCATCTGGCCGCCATGGTACTGACCGAGAATCTGCTCCTGCTGATGCTGGGCCTGGCAACCGGCACGGTGTGCGCGCTGCTGGCGATTGTGCCGGCGGTTTCGTTGCGCGGCGGCCAACTTCCCGTCGCATCGCTCAGCCTGCTGCTGGCTGCGGTGCTGGCCACCGGGATCGGCGCATCGCTGGCGGCCACGCGGGCGGCTTTGCGAACCCCGCTGCTAGCGGCGTTACGATCGGAGTAGCTGTGCCGTTTTCGTACAGTTTCTTTGGCGGGGTGGGTGCCGCGCTGTTCGCTCCCAATTGATTCCAGCCTTTATTTGCAACAACTTGCACCTTTGGTCGTCTGCTTGCTCACAATTAGGCGGGAGCCCTGAAGTGTGTGCCTTGCAGATAAATTGACCGGATTGCAGGCGAGGGACGATATGATACTCTGGAGGAAGCCGATGCCTAGTAGTCAAACAGTTCAAGCCCTAGATCCTCGCAGAGAGTACAAGGATCTCAGCCGTCTCTATCTGATGCTTTGGAGCCAATTGGACTTCCTTCTAGGTGATACGAAATGGCTCGACATCGCACCGCCGCAGCCGGTAGAGTGTAAGCAAGCGGCCGAACAAGCTCGGGAAGCGCTCGATGCCAAATTAAGGGACCTGGAGTTGCGCAAGGCGATCCAATCCGACTATGTTCGGGTTCAGGAACTCACCCTGCATCCTGGCGCGGCGCCAAAGCCGGATATCGAATCCTTTAAGAATTACTTAAGGGACGAAGCCCTCCGCTACGCGGAAGACGCATACCCGCTTTAGATAGCTTCGAACTCCCCCGGCGCCAGATCGCTAATCAGGTACTCATCCCATCCTGGCGTGGAGCCCGTCGTGTCCCACCGCGCAGGCGTAATCGCCGAAACGTTCAGTCGCCATAGTTGAGGTCTGAACATCTCGACCGGCGCCTCCAGCACCTCCCTCGTGAGACTCTCTGCTAGGGTCGCGTCTACCGGTTCGACGCGGAGCGCGATGACGCGGAGGAGCTTTGCCCGAAGATCCCGAATCTTTGAGTGATTCAAATCCTTTTTCTTCACCGCCGTATCGATATCCCGATATAACAGCAGCGGGTTGGAGGATTCGCCGTTTTGAATGGGATTCAACTCAAGGGCAAACCAGACGTAGTAATGGCCCCCAAATTGGAGGCGGTCAAGTTCGGACGCCAACCAGATCTTGGTCGTATACCCATATCTGGCCGGCGCCGGTGGCGGCGTAAACATCAACTTGCACTGTAACGTGACGCGTGGCTCATCGCAAAGTGATATGCTTTCGAATGACCCTGTCCCGTTCTATTCCATAGGAGAAAGCTTTGCGCGCGTCCTTATACCTTTCCCTGGCTGTTGCCACAGCGGCCCTCTCTGTGCTGGCCGAAGACTGGCCGCAGTGGCGAGGTCCGCATCGCGACGGCGTCGCCGCCGGCTTCCCCGAACCAAAAGCCTGGCCGGAGAAACTCACCCTCAAATGGAAAGTCACAGTGGGCGAAGGACACGCGTCGCCCGTGGTGGCCGATGGCCGGATCTACGTCCACACTCGCCAGGGCGATCGCGAGGTGGTCACCGCGCTGCGCCCCGAAAACGGGCAGACCATCTGGCAGGAAGGCTATGCGGCGCCCTACACCATGAATCCGGCGGCAACCGGCCACGGCAAGGGCGTGAAATCGACGCCCGTGGTGCAGGATGGCCGCATCTTCACCTTCGGCATCGGCGGCACGCTCTCCTGCTTCGACGCCCAGACCGGCAAGCCGCAATGGCGCAAGGAATTCGGCTCGCCGGATTTCGGCGTGGCCACCTCGCCGGTGGTCGACGGCAGCCTGGTGATCGTATACACGGGCGGCAACACGCAAGGTGCGCTGACCGCCTTCGATGCTGCCACGGGCGCCGAAAAGTGGAGTTGGAAAGGCGACGGCCCGGCGTATGCATCGCCCATCGTGGTGGAGTTGGCCGGCACTCGCCAGGTGGTGACGCAAAGCCGCAACAACATCATCGGAGTTTCGGCCGCCACGGGCGCGCTGCTGTGGCAGATTCCTTTCAAAACCGCTTACGCGCAGAATATCGTGACGCCGGTTTTGTATCGCGACACGCTAATTTTTTCGGGCATTGCCAATCCGGTAATGGGCGTGAAGGTGGTAAAGCACGGCGCGGAGTGGACCACCGAGACCGTCTGGCAGAACAAGGATTTTTCCATGTACATGAGTTCGCCGGTGGTGAGCGGCGATCTGCTATTCGGATTTACAGAGCGGAAGCACGGGCAGTTCTTCTGCCTGAAGCCGGGCGACGGCACGACGCTATGGTCGTCCGACGGCCGCCAGGCGGATAATGCGGCCATCGTGGCGGCCGGTTCCGTTTGGCTGATTCTCACGCCCGACGCCAACCTGATCGTGGCCCGGCAAAGCGACAAGGCGTTCGAGCCGTTGCGCAAATATTCCGTGGCCGACAGTCCCACCTGGGCGCATCCCGTGGTTCTGGGCCACGGTATCCTGATCAAAGACGCCACCAACCTGGCGCTATGGGATCCGTCATGACACTTCTCACGGCTCTACTAGCTTGTGTGGCCCTCCAAGCCGCATCGCTCGAATGGCCGCAGTTCGGCGGCCCGCACCGCAACTTCACATCCGACGCCAAAGGCTTGGCCAACGCATGGCCGGCCTCGGGACCGAAGAAACTCTGGAGCCGCGATCTGGGCGAGGGCTACTCCGGAATCGCCGTGGATGGCGCGGCGCTCTACACCATGTATCGGCGCGGTTCCGATGAGGTCACACTGGCCGCTGCCACCGCCAGCGGTAAGACCATTTGGGAATACACGGAGAACGCGTCCTTCCGCAGCGGCATGGCCATGGAGAATGGCGCGGGTCCGCACGCCACGCCGCTGGTCACCGCCGATGCCGTGTACGCAGTGGGCATCCTGGCGCACCTGGTCTGTCTGGACAAGAAGACGGGGCACGTACTTTGGTCGCACGATCTTTGGCGCGAATTCGACGGCACACCCATGGACCGCGGATATTCGGTCAGCCCTATCGCCTGGAAAAACACGGTGATCATGAAGGTGGGCGGCGCGGGTCGCGCGCTGATGGCCTTCAACCAGAAGGACGGCAAAGTCGTCTGGCAGAAACAGGATTTCGCGAACTCGCCGTCTTCGCCGATCTTGATTAAGGTGGATGGGCAGGACCAGCTTGTCGCGGTAATGGGCGATGAGGTCGTCGGAATCAATCCGGACTCGGGCGATCTGTTGTGGAGGCATCCGCACACCACCAGTTGGCGTCTTAACATCGCCCTGCCGCTGTGGACCGGCGACAATACGCTGTTCGTTTCCTCGGCTTACAACGGCGGCTGCGTGGCGCTCGAACTTCACGTGGTGAACGGCAAGACGAAGGTGAATGAACTCTGGAGCAATAACCGCATGCGGGTACACATCGGGAACCTGTTGCGCATCGGCGATACGCTTTATTTTATGGATCGAGCGGCGATTTCGGACCTGCGCCGCTGACCGCGCTGGATGCGAAGACGGGCAAGGTGCTGTGGCAGGACCGCTCGTTCCCCAAGGCTACTTTCTTGTACGCCGATGGCAAGCTGATTGCGGTGGATGAGGACGGCAACCTGTCGCTGGCCACCGTTTCGCCCGCCGGGTTGAAGGTGCTGTCGCGCGCGGAGTTGCTGCGGAGCAATGCCTGGACGGCGCCTGCGCTGGTAGGGACCGCGTTATACGTGAGGGACCGTCACAGCCTGATAGCACTGGATCTGCGGTAGGGTGTGGATGGCGGCATTCATTGGTCCGCCCCGGGGGCCGTTCCGCCCGCTTCGACGCCTCCTGGCGACTGTTGCGGTGTTTGCCGTGCTTTCACGCTTGATTTCGTTCAAGGTCCTTGAATACCACGGTACGCAAAACAGGCCGGTTGCAAAATACAGCAGTGTGCGACCGAGCGCCAGTTGCATGAAGAAGTTCCTGAAAGGATTGGGGTGGTTCTCGGAGATGTAATGAAACATGTCTCATGATCCGAACACCGCGACTTTCTCCCTGCGCAGATTCCATCCGTCCTTCACGAGCTGCAGGAAGCTCGGCGTGGGATTCTGTATAGGATCTTTGCCGCGAATCGCGTCATCCTGCACGCGGCCGGTCAGGATTTCGGAATAGCCTGGATATGACACCCGGTAGCGATTGGTCACTTGCACGGAGCTGCCCTTGGTCAGGTTGCCGAGCACCACACCGGATGGACCAGCGTGCCCCAGAACCATGGCAGCCGCACCATGCGCCTCTCCTCCGGCTGCGGCTTCCACAAGCGGTCGCGCAACTCCAGCGCGCCGGTTTCGGTCATGCCGGCCTCCTTCTGATTCATCAGGAGCGGGTCGATGCCCGTAAACAGGTCCTGCCACCGCAGGCCGTCGGCGGTGATCAGTATCAGGTTTTTCGTTTTGCGTTGTTGCGCGGCGCTGGTGGAAGCCAGTGCGGCGGCGGCGCCGCAGGTTGAGAGAAATCGGCGGCGAGTCACAGGTCCGATCATTCCGTAACGACTATCTACCATCCAGTCCCGCGGCCGATGTCGGCCTGTCCGGACTGAAGAGCGGGTCCTGAGGACCCGCGCAGACCTGGAGGTCCGCCCCACAATTCTACTCCGCCACCAGCTCGTACCGATGGCTCTTGGGCTGCGCGGCGGCGCGCTGCTCGACGACCACATCCGCCTCCAGCGTGTCCAGCGCAACGTCCGCCGCCTGCAAATGGGCGGGCGGAAGAGCAATGTTCTCGAGATTCACTCCCACCAGGCGCCAGCGAGCGAAGTGTACGATGTTATGCCGAAGGGTCAGATCGTGCACGGCGGCAGCCTGCTTCGCCATAGGAGTCGGCAGCGTTGCCAGGTTCACGCCCTTGGCCCATTCGTCTTTGGTGAATGTCCCCGCCACCTCGCCATCGATCTTCAAGGTATAGCGGGCAGCGGTCAGACCAGTGACCTTCAGCGGTTCCCGATCCATGGCTTCCACGAAATCCGAAGCGCGCAGGGCCAGCGCGATCACCTCGTCCTTCGCGTCGATCGGCATAGGCAGGGCTTCATCCAATTGCGTCCACAAGATGCGATCGCTCACCGTCAGATCGGTCACCTGTGTATTCGTGACGCTGGCGACGGCAGGCTCGGCAGCCTCGATCTCGACCGACGTGACCGTGGCTGGCGCCTGCCACGCCTTCAGCAGCGCTTCGGCCATCAGCAGGTGGCCTGCCGGCGCGGGATGTACGCGGTCGGGCACCAACTTCTTGGACGTTTCAGCGTCCAGCTTGTTGGCCCTCTCCAGCGCCGCCACCACCGGCCCGTTTAAGTCGGTCACCGTAAGTTTTTCTTCGCGGCCCAACTGCGCGACGCATTCGCCGTAACGCACCATTACTCTGTTATAGCCGCCTTCGAAAGTTGGCGGACGGGTCACGTCATCGTACGGCGAGGGCTCGATCACGGTGATACGAAGGCCGGGCAGCGCCTCTTTCACGCTCTGAATGATGTGCCGGTATCCGGAAGCGTATGTGTCGAAGATCTTCTGATCGAACGCCCGGTAGCTGCCGTCGTTCATACCCAGCATGATGGTCATGACGGTCGGTTTGTAGGCCACCACATCGCGCGGCAGCCGCACGTCGATGGAGCCCGCCCCACCGCCGGTCACGCGATCGCCGCCCACACCGGAATGTACGAAGCTCACCTTCATGTGGGGGAAACGGGTGACCACATACGTTTCGATGAACGTGGTGTAGAGCCGCTGGTCCGTGATGCTATCGCCGTAGAAGACTACGCGGTCGCCATCGCCCAAATAGAAGCCGTCCGGCTGCGCCGCGCTCAGGTACATCGCCGGCAATAGGCCAAACATCAGTCCAAAGATGGCAGTTCGCCGTAGAATCTTCATGATGCCCACAGTATAAGTACTAAACGGCGTAGGCTGGTAATAATGCCCAAAGCTCCGATTCTCCTGATGGCCCCTCTAGCTCTGTTTGCTCACGACCTGATGCCTTTGCCGGCAAAGCTTCAGCCGGGCGCGGGACGAATGCGCATCGACCGGAATTTCGCATTCGTGCAGTTGAACGGATATCGCGAACCGCGCCTGGAGGCCGCCGCCGCGCGGCTGGTGGAGCAGGTGGCGCGCAAGACCGGAATTCCCATGGCGCCCGGCATCGGTGTGCATGCTCCCGCCGCGCCTCTGGTGGTCTATTGCGACCATTCGAGCGCGCCTGTGCAAGCCGCGCAGGAAGATGAATCCTACCGGCTCACCGTCACGCCCCTGGGAGCACGCCTGGACGCTCCCAATCCGCTGGGCGTGCTGCGCGGTATGCAGACCTTCCTGCAACTCGTCGATCTCGATGCGGCCGGTTTCGGCGTGCCGGCAGTGACCATCGAAGACAATCCGCGCTTCCCGTGGCGCGGCCTGATGCTGGACGTGGCGCGCCACTGGATTCCGCTGGCGGACGTGAAGCGCACGCTGGACGGCATGGCCGCCGTGAAGCTGAACGTGTTCCATTGGCACCTCTCGGAGAATCAGGGCTTCCGCATCGAAAGCAAGCGCTTCCCGAAGCTGCAGGAAATGGGTTCCGATGGCCAGTACTACACGCAGGATCAAGTGCGCGAGGTTATCGCCTACGCGCGCGAGCGCGGCATTCGCGTGATTCCGGAATTCGATATGCCTGGCCACACTACCGCGTGGTTCGTGGGCTATCCGGAACTGGCCAGCGGTCCCGGGCCTTATCAAATCGAGCGCCAATGGGGCATCTTCGATCCGGCCATGGACCCTACGCGCGAGGCGACCTACGAATTTCTGGACGCGTTCATCGGCGAGATGGCCGCGCTGTTTCCGGATGAATATTTCCACATCGGCGGCGACGAGGTGAACGGCAAGCAGTGGGATGCCAACCCGCGCATTCAGGAATTCATGCGCGCGCAGGGGATCAAGGGCAACGAAGAGCTGCAGGCCTATTTCACGCGGCGGGTGCAGGCCATCGTGCAGAAGCACGGAAAGAAGATGATCGGCTGGGATGAGATTCTGAGCAAGGACATGCCGCATAGCGTTCTGGTGCAGTCCTGGCGCGGGCAGAAGGCGCTGGCGGATGCGGCGCGGCAGGGCGTCGGCGGCATCTTGTCGAACGGATATTATCTGGACCTGGGTTACTCGGCGGCGCACCACTACGCGGTCGATCCGTTGGGCGAGGGCGCGGCGGATCTCACCGAGGAACAACGGCAGCGAGTGCTTGGCGGCGAAGCCTGCATGTGGTCCGAATTCGTAACTCCGGAGTTGCTGGATACGCGCGTGTGGCCGCGCATGGCGGCCATCGCCGAGCGCTTCTGGTCGCCGCCAAACGTGACGGATGTGGCGGATATGTACCGCAGGCTGGGCGCGGTGAGCCGGGATCTGGAATGGCTGGGCCTGACGCATGCCTGGGAATTCGAGAAGATGCTGACGCGGCTGGCGGGCGGCGGTCCGGTGGCGCCCGTGCGCACGCTGGCCGACGTCGTCGAGCCGGTGAAAGATTACGCGCGTGAAGAGGCGCACCCGTACGACCGGTTTACGCCGCTGAACCGGCTGATCGATGCAACGCGGCCCGACAGTGAAGCCGTACGCTCGTTCGCCGCGCTGGTGGACCGGATGGGGGGCGACGATCTACCGCGGATCCGCGAGTGGCTGACCCTGTGGCGGGACAACCACGCGCGCCTGGCGCCGGTGCTGGCGAATTCCGCACTGCTCGCCGAAGACGCGGAACTCTCCCGCGACCTGTCGGCCATCGCGGAGGCGGGTTTGCAGGCCCTGGATACGAAGCACGACCCGGCATGGATTGCGGAAAAGCGAGCGCTGTTGGACCGCGCCAAGAAACCAAAGGCGGAACTCCTGCTGAGCGTGGAGCCATCCATTCGCAAGCTGATTGAAGCCGCGCGGTAGGTTGGGCGGGCGTCCACGCCTTGCAGCGGGTCTCCAGACCCGCTCTTCAGTACTTGCAACTTCCCATTGCATCTAACACATAAGTGTCTTATAATAATCTTGCACCACTTATGCGCACTACTGTGGCATCCGCGATGATTCTGGTCTTACTGACCATCGTCGCGCTATGCCCCGTGATGGCCTGCCCTCCGACAGCCCCCTTGTGCTGCCACAAACCGCAAACGAAGACACTTCCGGATTGCCCATATTCAATCCTGCAAAAGAGCAAGACCAACCCGGCGGCCACGCATGCGAAGTGGGTTGGCTCCATCTCCCGTGCGAGCCAAACTGTTGCTCTGCCCCTCGCCGGTTTGACAGTTGATGCTCCGTGCCGGCTCGTCGACCTCTCCGGTCTCTTCCTGCGCAATCGCGTTCTCCTGATCTAAGCCACGCCCAGTTAGCAGGCGTCTCTCACTTAGATCCAACAAATTTACGAAAGGAGAACCATCATGAAAAAGATAGCTACTAGTGTGCTCAGCCTGGCGGCCGTGTTGTTGCTGACCCTGTCGCCCGCGCTGGCGCTGGCCAACTGCGACTGCTGCAACCAACAGTCTTGCTGCGGCCAGGCATGCTGCCATAGCCAAAAGTAGGATAGGCCTCCTGGCCTGTCTGGCGGGGCGGGCCGCAGGTTTCCGCCCCGCCTGTTACTATCGGAATCGGGCCGCAATCGTGAGGACCATCTTTCACGTGGACATGGACGCGTTCTTCGTGTCCGTCGAAGAGTTGTTCGATCCCGCGCTCAAAGGCAAAGCCGTGGTGGTGGGCGGCCGGCCGAACGAGCGCGGCGTGGTGTCCGCGGCGTCGTACGAAGCGCGCAAGTTCGGCGTACACTCTGCCATGCCGCTGCGCACCGCCGCGCGCCTCTGCCCGCACGCCATCTTCGTGGACGGCCACCCCACCCGTTACCGCGATTGCTCCGCACGCGTGCACGAAACGTTGAATCGCTTCTCGCCGCTGGTCGAGATGGCTTCCATCGACGAGGCCTACCTGGATATGACCGGCACCGAGCGGCTGCACGGTCCGCCGCTGCGCGCCGCGCATGCTCTACACCAGACCATGAAGGCCGAGACCCGCCTCAACTGTTCCATCGGCATCTCCACCGCCCGCCTCGTGTCCAAGGTGGCCTCCGATCAAGCCAAGCCCAATGGCGTGCTATGGATCATGCCCGGTTCGGAAGCCGGGTTTCTGGCGCCGCTCGACGTGCGCAAGATCCCCGGAGTGGGCAAGGTAACCGAACAGAACTTGCACCGGCTGTCGATCCGCAAGGTTGGCGACCTGGCGCGGCTGGACAGCCGATACCTCGAAGAGCGCTTCGGCAAGTGGGGACTGGCCCTGGCCGGCAAGGCGCGCGGCCAGGACGCGGGCGGCTGGTTCGATGCCGAAATAGGCGCGAACTCCGATCCCAAGTCGATCAGCCACGAGCACACTTACAATGAAGATACCAGCGATCTCGCTGTGCTCGAATCCACGCTGGCCCGGCTTTCCGAAATGGTTGGCCGCCGCCTGCGGGAAAACGGTCTGCACGCCCGCACCCTGCAGCTCAAACTGCGTTATTCGGATTTCTCGACCATCACGCGCGCGCATTCCGTCGACCGCCCCACGCAGCTCGATACCGAGATCTTCAACGAAGCGCGCGCGCTGTTCCTTAAGAATTGGAAGCCCGGCGCGCGCGTCCGCCTGCTGGGCGTGCAGGCATCGTCTTTTGAAGAGGTGCGCGATCAGTTGAATCTGCTGGACGAAGGCAAGCACGAACGCTGGCAGCAGGCCACGGCCGCCGCCGACCGTCTGCGCGACAAGTATGGCGATTCCGCCGTCTCCCTGGCCGCCGGACTGAAGGGCGGTTTCCGCGAGCGAACGCACGAGGCGCAGACACGCAGACGCGGAGACACGGAAACGCGGTGACAGGCATTCACATCATTGGCGGTGGTCTCGCCGGATCCGAAGCCGCCTGGCAGATCGCCGAAGCGGGACTCACCGCCGTGCTCCACGAAATGCGCCCCTTGCGCCCGACGGCGGCCCACCAGACGGATCGCCTCGCAGAGTTGGTCTGCAGCAATTCGCTCAAGTCCGAGCAGGAAGACTCCGCGCCCTGGCTGCTGAAGCAGGAACTGCGGCGCTTGGGGTCGCTGGTGCTGCTGGCTGCCGCACAAGCCCGCGTTCCCGGCGGCCATGCGCTCACCGTGGACCGCGACCTTTTTTCGGCGGAGGTGACCCGCGCGATCGCCGCGCATCCGCGCATCGAAATCCGCCGCGAGGAAGTCCGCGAAGTGCCGGACACCGGCATTACAATCATTGCCACCGGACCCCTGACCAGCGACGCGCTGGCCGAAGAAATTGGGCGACTCACCGGCTCCGACCGCCTGTTCTTCTACGACAGCATCAGCCCCATCGTGGAAGCCGATTCCGTCGATCAAACCATCGCCTTCCGGGCTTCGCGTTACGACAAATCGCTCGATGGCACTGCGGATTACGTCAACTGCCCCTTCGACCGTCCGCAGTACGAAGCCTTCGTGGACGCCCTACTGGCCGCCGAGTCCGTCTCCTCCCACATGTCCCAGATGGCGACAGATCTGCCGGATAACGCCGTGCCCTATTTCGAAGCCTGCCTGCCGATCGAGGAACTGGCCCGCCGCGGCCGCGACACGCTGCGCTTCGGTCCCATGAAGCCCATGGGATTGATCGATCCGCGCACCGGCCACCGTCCCTGGGCCGCCGTGCAGCTCCGTCAGGAAAACCTGCGCGCCGACAGCTTCAACCTGGTCGGATTCCAGAACCATCTGAAATTCGGCGAGCAGGCCCGCATCCTGCGCATGATTCCGGGCATGGAGCGGGCGGAGTTCCTGCGCTTCGGCCAGATTCATCGCAACACGTACATCAACGCGCCAGCACTGCTCACGCCCACGCTGCAGTTGCGGGCGCGGCCCGAAATCCTGTTTGCCGGACAGATTTCCGGCGTGGAGGGCTACGTGGAAGCCATCGCCACCGGGCTGATGGCGGGCCTGCACGCGGTGGAGCTCGCATCCGGCGGCCAGCCCCGCGCATTCCCGCGGGAAACCGCGCTGGGTTCGCTGTGCCACTACATATCCGGCGCCGATCCGCGAAACTATCAACCGGCGAATATCGCTTTCGACCTGTTGCCGCAGCTCGACGATCCAACGCGTCAGCGGCTGCGGCACGACAAACACGCCCGCCACGCGGAAGTCTGCCGGCGGGCCGCCGAAGCCATGGACCAGCATCTGCACGCGCATGTCTGAACTCGAACGCGAAATCGGACGGTATCTGGAAGAACTGGCGCGCGCGCAAGCCTCGCCGCACACGCTGGAGTCCTACGGCTGCGACTTGCGCCAGTTTCTGGAATACTTCACGCCGCCCGAAAGCGAACCACCGGCGCTCGCCCGATTCGGCGTGCTCGAAATCCGCGAGTGGCTGGCGGACCTGTATTGCCGCCAACTCAGCTCCGTGTCCATCCGGCGCAAACTGGCGGCGGTGCGCTCGCTGTTCCGCTTTCTTTCGCGCGAGGGGCTGATCCCCATGAATCCGGCGCGGCTGGTGCGCACACCCAAAGCCCCCAAGACCCTCCCCGATGTGATGACCGCGGAACAGGTGAACGCACTGATCGACGCGGTGGGAGCCGACAAGTTCGAGCGCCCGCATCCGGCCCGCGATCGCGCCATTTTCGAGTTTCTCTACGGCTGCGGCCTGCGCGTGAGCGAACTGGTAGGGCTGAATCTGGAGGATATCGATCGCGCCGAGCGCTGGATCCGCGTGCGCGGCAAGGGGAAGAAGGAGCGCCAGGTGCCGTTCACCTCGCAGGCCGCCGCCGCCCTGGATCGCTATCTGCCGGCGCGGGGCGCGGCCCCCCAGCAACGCGCCATCTTTCTGAACCATCGCGGCGGGCGGCTCACCGCGCGCGGCACAGGCGGAATTGTCAAGCTCTACGGCATACTGGTGAACGGTGACTCTTCCATTCATCCGCACGGTTTCCGCCACGCCTACGCCACCCATCTGCTGGCCGACGGCGCAGACCTGCGCGCCATTCAGGAGCTGCTGGGTCACGCGCGCCTGTCGACTACGCAGAAATATACGCAAGTATCCCTCACCAATCTGATGGAGGTTTATGACCGCGCCCACCCCAAAGCCTGACGATCCCGATAAGCAGCCTCCGCCCCGACGGCTCCGCATCCCGCGTTGGGCCGCGCTGACCGCCAGCGCCAGCCTGGCTTTCGCGGTCTTCGCCGTAGCGCTGATCCGCGTGCTGCCGTCGCCGCACTCGAAGGCCGACTACTTGATCGTCGGCACGCTGGCCACGCTGGCGGCGCTGATCGTCATCTTCGCGGGGCTGGTGTTGGGACGGCGGAGATAGAAGTCGGGAGACAGAAGTCAGAAGCCGGAATCGCCGCTCTCCCGTGGTGCCTGTCTGCCATTCTAGTCTGTGACTTCCCCTCGAATGGTCCGGATCGATCTTGTACGTCCCCGGAACGGGGAGCTGGGCTGCCGCCCTCTTTTGGACGGGTTTCGCGGGATCACCCGCCGCGGTGGCGTTGCCCGAAGGCGCCGCACAAATTGCAAGAAGCAGCGCCCCAATTTCGAAAAGATGAAACCGTTTCTTGAGGATCATGTCTCCTCCACTCTTCCTGCCCATCCCGTTCACCTCTGACTTGTTCGCAATCCGCAATGCAGTTGTAGGATACCCAGGTGCGGCCCGAGAAGTCCTGAGCTTGGCCTGAAACACTCTGAATACTTCTGAAATGACGCCCGATTCGGCGTTGGCGCGGCTGGGTGGCGTCGCCTGGCGCAAGACCCGCCCGGGGTAGTGTCCTAAAGTTGCATTGCCTGCTACTCGACATCGGGCCGTTTTGCTAAACTGATTTTGGCCGCCTAGTCTAGGCCTCATGGACCGGGACGAAGCGCGGGAACCTTGACCTGCACGGCGGCCAATTCCACTTCAAGGGATCGCTGCAAGGAGCGATGGAATATTACCCGCCCGACTTCCCGCAGGACGCCAAAGACGCGGTTGAACTGGCAAGGCTCGAATCTAGACGTGTGGTGGGTGAGGCCTTCCGCACGTCGCGGTTTGATGACGCGGTCAAGGAATCGGTCGGGAGAATCTTTTTCGCCTTCGGAGAGCAGGCATGCCTGCTCGTCCAGAAGAGGACCTGGAGCGCGCCCGAAAGGAAGCAAACATTTTCTTGCATCATCTAATTCGCTACGAGTATGACCAAAACAGCCGCATTAGTTCATCCCTCCCAAGAATCGACGAGTTTGTGAAGGAAGCTGACACTCGTATCCGCAGGTCGGACTGGCGAAGCTATGAAGATGCCCTCATTACCGCGATGCGCGAGCGCGCGACGGCAGAAACCGTAATAGCGCCTGCCGTCGCGCTGGAAAATAGTCGGGAGAGTCGCCTGCAGGCATTTGTTTCCAAGACCGATAGCAATATCGCGGCGGTGCGCATCGCCGCTAAGGTCGCCAAACCGGACATGCAGAAATGGCGGCACGGAACCCTGCCGGAATCATCTAAGATGTCGCGGCGAATCGAAAAAGTGCTAGGCGGGGAGACCCCGCTTCAGGGGTGAGAGATTTTTCCTTACCGAGCCTCTCACCTTTCTCTTACCATTCTCTCACCCGTTTTGGGTCCGATTTCACGCCTTGACTGCTCTCCGGGAGAATAGGTGACTCTGGAACTGGCCCCGACCCGGTTGCAGCCAGATCGGGGGCCAGAAGGGAGAAAACGGCCATGAGCATAACCGTCCGCACCGTAAACGGCAAAACCAGAGTCCAGATTCGCATCAGCGACCTGGTCATCACCGGTGAGCTGCCACCGTAGGGTGCAAGCCCATACAGAAGAATCGCGGGGGCCTACGGGAGATACCCAGCCCCGGATTCATTGTAGCCCTTTAGCCCGCGCCCAACGGGCCCGCACAGCCCTGCGGGACGCTTGGCTCCTCCCGCGTCATGTTCGCGGCGTGGGCCTTTCCGCCCTTCCTGCCGCCCTTGCGCCCCCGGACGCTGCCGGCGCTTTCCCACGGTATTGGTACAATTGGCGAGGGCCGCTTTTCTATCGACAAACAACGGGTAATAACCATTCTGCATGGAACGCCCAACCGCGGCAATGCTTCGCATCGGCGACTGGTGCATCAATCCGGCGGCCGGCCAGATTTCACGAGATGGAGAAACCGCTCGAGTAGAAGTGCGGACGATGCGGCTGCTGCTGTGCCTCGCCGAGCGCGCCGGCGAGGTCGTCAGCATCGACGACTTGCTCAACCAGGTCTGGTCCGAGGTAGTCGTCACTCCGGACTCGGTCTACCAAGCTGTGGCATCCCTCCGCCGTCTGCTCGGCGACGACCCTAAGCAGCCCACTTACATCGCGACAGTGCCTCGGCTTGGCTATCGGATGGTGGCGACGGTGAGTCCCTGGGCGCATCAGTCCATAGCACAGACGGGCGCACAAACGGGTTCGTCGCAGGCTTCGAACAACGAACATCCGGCCCCGGTGTCCACCGATACGCCGGTGCCCAGCCCGCGCCTCAGAGCCGGACTCCCTTGGGCCGCCGGCGTGGCGCTTTGCCTCGCGCTCGTCGTTGCTTTCCTGTTCCACGGCAAGGTCGCGAACAACAATCGCTCATCCTCATCCGCCGTTGCTCCGCGGCCGGAGAAATCCGTCGCCGTGCTGCCGTTGCTCGACCTGACCGAAAAGATGAACCAGGAGGCCTTCGCCGATGGCATGACCGAGGAGTTGATTGACAAACTCAGCAAGATCCCGGGCCTTCGGGTACCGCCTCCCACGTCCTCGTTCTATTTCAAGGGCAAACAAATAACCGTCGCCGATATCGCCAAGACGCTGGGTGTCGCTTATGTACTCGATGGGAGCGTGCGCAAGTCCGGCGCTTGGCTGCGGGTCGCCGCGCGGTTGATTCGCGCGGACAACGGATACGTTGTCTGGTCTGAAACCTACGACCGGCCATTAGGCGACGCCTTGATGGTCGAGGACGACATCGCCGGCGAAGTCATGAAGGCGCTGAGGGCATCCATCGAGGCCAGACCGGGCCGCTGAACGAATTCTTGAAGGATGTCGCGTGAACCGTGGTCGCATACGGACATTTGGAACGGAGCTACGCGCAGCCTGCAAGTCGTGCAAAGTCGCGCAGAGCGCTCAAGAACTTCGCGGTTTACGAGATTCCCGGCCCTGCCGGACCCGTCACTCGTGGCGCAAAGCCACCGCCGGATCGACTCGCGTGGCCCTTTCGGGCGGTATCGGGCTCGCCCCGAGGGCGGCCAAAACCGGCACTTCGGCAGCGGCGCTTAGCGCTACCGGATCGTGCCCCGACAGGCCGTAAAGGTGGGATCCAATCGCCCCCGCGCTGGGCCAACGCAATGGCCAGATCCAGTTCGTTTGGGCCGGCGGCGCCAGATCATATTCCACACATGCTGTAAAATCAGGTATGCGATTGGTGGCCCGCAGCCTTGTCCTACAGGCTGCCACAGCACTGGCTTTACTGGCTCAGTCGGCGACGGGCTCCCTTGACGCCGATTTCTTCGAGACGAAGATCCGCCCCCTGTTCGCACAGAACTGCTACGCCTGTCACACCGAAACGCGCATGGGCGGGCTGCAACTCGACTCCCGTGAACACTTCCTCAAAGGCGGGAAGTCAGGCCCTATTGCCGTTCCTGGAAATCCCGACGCAAGCCTGTTAGTAAGAGCTCTGCGTTACGATGCAAACCCCAAGATGCCGCCCACCGGGAAACTTGCCGCCGGCCAGATCGCCGCTGTCGAAGCCTGGGTTAAAGGTGGCGCCGTGTGGCCGGAGGATGGGAAAACCGCCCTGAAATCGCCGCCTTACAAGATCACCGCGGAGCAGCGCGCCTTCTGGTCCTTCGAACAAGTTAAGCCCGTGCCTCCGCCGCACGTGACGGATGCCAATTGGGCCCGCACGGAGATTGACCGCTTCATCGCGGCAAAGCTCGAGGCGCGTGGGCTGCACCCGGTCCGCCGCGCCGATCGGCGCACGCTTATTCGACGCGCCACCTACGATCTTACCGGCCTCCCGCCCACCGCCGCAGAGGTCGATGCATTTGAACACGATCGATCCCCCGATGCGTTCGCCGCGGTCGTCGATCGTCTGCTCGCCTCGCCTCGCTATGGCGAGCGTTGGGGACGTATCTGGCTGGATGTCGCCCGCTACTCCGACGACCGGCTCGACTCGGAACGCGACAACCCCTATCCGGCTTCCTTCCGCTATCGCGATTGGGTTATTCAGGCCTTTCAGAACGACATGCCCTACGACGTTTTCGTGAAAGCCCAAATTGCCGGCGATCGGCTTCCCGATCGCGAAAAATACGAAGCGGGCCTCGGCTTCTATGCGCTGAGCCCCGAGATGCAGGACGATCGCGTGGATGCCACCACGCGCGCTTTCCTGGGCCTCACGGTTGCCTGCGCGCAGTGCCACGATCATAAGTACGACCCCATTCCCACCCGCGATTTCTACTCTCTGATGGGCATCTTCCGCAACACAGACCTGCATGAGGTTTCTCTCGCTCCCATGGAAACCGTGGATGCATATAAAGCGCAGGACGACCTCTTACAGAAAAAAGAGGAAGAACTCAAGAAATATGTCGACGCTCAATCCGCGCAGTTGGGTCTCATCCTCGCTTCCGGGACCGCGCGCTACCTGCTCGCCTCCGGCGAGTTCGACAGTCTTAAGCCTGTCCCACCAAGCCAGGCCCCAAGCGAAGTTACGGATACAACCGCCAGCCCCGCGCTCGATCCGGAAACGCTCGCGCGCTGGACAAAGTATTTGGCCGATCCCGAAAAGCAACACCCCTTTCTGAAGGATTGGTACGCTGCCACAACCGAGGACCAGCGTGCGAAGGCAGCCACCGAATTCCAGGCCCGGGTCCTCGCCGTCATCGCCGAAAAGAATCGCGTGGACGATGAAAACCACGTCCGCCTGGGTCTCAATCCCACTCGCGACGACTTGTCCAAAGCGAATCTCGTTTCACTCGACCGCGCCAAGTTCGGCCTCTGGGAAGACATGCTTGGCGATCGCGGCGTCCTGCACTACGGAGACTCCAAGAAAGAGGAGGCCAAGATCGACCGTTTCCTCTCGGGCGTTTGGCTCGAACACCTCACCCAGCTTCGCGCGCAATTGGGCGCGCTGAAGAAGGATCTCCCGCCTGCCTATCCAGTGCTGCAAACCATTGTCGACAAGGAGAAGCCGGAAGAACAACATGTCTGGATTCGCGGCAGTCCGGACAATCCCGGCGAGCTTGCTCCGCCGCATTTTCTGGCAATCCTGTCTCCGGCGGAACCGGAGACCTTCCAGCGCGGCAAAGAGCGGCTGGAACTCGCGGAAGCCATCGCGAACCCCGCGAATCCGCTGACCGCCCGCGTTATCGTCAACCGCGTGTGGCAGCAGCACTTCGGGTATGGCCTCGTGCGCACACCGAGCAACTTCGGCTCGCAGGGCGACCGCCCCTCACATCCCGAACTTCTCGATTATCTCGCCAACCGGTTTGTGCGCGAAGGTTGGTCACTCAAGAAACTGCATCGCGAAATCATGCTGACTGCGACCTATACGCTGAGCGATGAGGTCTCCGGCCGCAACTATGCCGAAGACCCCGGCAACCGCCTGCTTTGGCGATATAATCGCCGCCGCCTGGACGCCGAATCGCTCCGCGATTCCCTCCTGTACGTCTCCGGCAAGCTCGACTTGCAGGCAGGCGGCCCCGCCGTCCGGCTCGACAAGGAAAATAACCGCCGCACGGTCTACGCCTACATTTCCCGCCGCCAACTCGATCCGATGCTTGCGCTGTTCGATTTTCCGAATCCTAACGGCACCAGTGAGCAGCGCCTGCAAACTACGGTCCCACTGCAGAAGCTCTTCTTCATGAATAGTCCGTTCGTCATTGAGCAGTCCACCGCTCTCGCGGCACGAGTTGCCGCCAATGCATCGAGTGACGATCGGCGTATTACGGCCACTTACCGCTTCGCGCTCCAGCGCGATCCCACGCCTGAGGAGCGCAGGCTGGCTCACGAATTCATTCGCAGAAACGCCAACGCGTGGCCCGAATACACCCAGGTCCTGCTAAGTTCCAATGAGTTTACCTATCTCAACTAAGGAAAGGCAAGATGATCTCTAAGCCATCGCGACGGCAAATACTCCGCACCATGGGGACGGGCTTCGGCATGGCCGGACTCGCCGGTATTCTCAACGCATCGCAAAAGGCTGGAAAAAATATCCTGTCCGGCGTGGGCGCGCCCATGGCCCCCAAAGCGCCGCACTTCACGGCTTCGGCCAAACACATCGTCTTTCTCTTTCTCAACGGCGGTCCCTCCCAGGTGGACACGTTCGATCCCAAGCCGATGCTCCAGAAGTACAGCGGCCAGCCCATCCCCAGCGGCAACCTGCAGACGGAGCGCAAGACCGGCAATCTGCTCGGCTCGCCCTTCACCTTCCGCCGCTGCGGCAAGAGCGGCATCGAGATCAGCGAGATCTTCCCCAAGCTGGGAGACTCGATTGACGATGTCTGCGTTATTCGTTCGATGTACACCGAGATTCCGAACCATGAGCCATCGCTGTTCCTGATGAACTGTGGCCATCGCGTACCCGGCCGTCCGTCGCTGGGTTCGTGGCTGACGTACGGCCTCGGTTCGGAAAACCAGAACCTGCCCGGCTTTGTGGTCTTGTGTCCGGGTTACCCCATCGTGGGAGCGCAACTGTGGAGCGCCACTTTTCTCCCGGCTATCTATCAGGGCACTTACATCCCGAACAGCGAGAAGAGTCCCGACAAACTCATCGGTTACATCCGCAATCCGTCAACGCCATTGCCCGAGCAACGGCGCGCGCTAGATCTGCTGCGCCAGTTGAATCTAATCGAAGAAAAGCGCGACGGCGAAGATAGCCAGCTCGAAAGCAGCATCCAGGCGGCTGAAATCGCCTACCGGATGCAGAGCGAAGCCCCGGAAGTCTTCGATATTACCAAGGAACCCGAAGCCATCCGCGGCCGTTACGGCGACCATGATTTCGGGCGCGGCTGTCTGATGGCCCGCCGCCTCGTGGAGCGTGGCGTGCGCATGGTGCAGGTCTATTACGGCAACGGCCAGCCCTGGGATAACCACGACGACATTCTCATTCATCGCAAATTGGCCCATGACGCCGACGGCCCCATCGCCGCCCTACTGGCCGACCTCAAGGCGAGTGGTCTGCTAAAGGAAACTCTGGTCGTCATCGGCGGCGAATTCGGCCGTACGCCTGTGCTCGAAGTCAGCGGCCTGGTGAAGGTGCAAAACGGCCGCGATCACAACAGCCACGGCTTCTCGATGCTGCTGGCCGGCGGCGGCGTCAAAGGCGGCACGACGTACGGCAACACCGACGAGTTCGGCTTCAAGGCGGTGGAGAATCCCGTGCACATTCATGACCTGCACGCCACTGTTCTTCACGCCCTGGGCATGGATCACACCAAATTGACCTACCGCTACAGCGGCCGCGACTTCCGCCTGACCGATGTTGCCGGGAATGTGGTGCACGACGTTTTGGCCTGAGCCGCTACTGGGGAACGATCGCGCTTTCGCCGGGTGCCCCATCTGAAGCAAGTCCGGACCCGTCACTCGTGGCGCAAAGCCAGCGCCGGATCGACTCGCGTGGCCCTTACCGACGGTATCAGGCTCGCCCCGAGGGCGGCCAGGACCAGCACTCCGGCAGCGGCGCCTAGCGCCACCGGATCGTGGCCCGACAGGCCGTACAGGAGGGATCCAATCGCCCGCGCGCCGGCCAACGCAATGGCCAGACCGGCAGCCAGTCCGATCCCGAGCAGCACTGCGGCATCCCGCAGCATGAGCGCCGCGATTCCACTGCGCGAAGCGCCCAGCGCCATGCGCACGCCGATCTCGCCGGTGCGCCGCGACACCGTGTAAGACAGCAGCCCGTACAAGCCGATCGAGGCCAGCAGCAGCACAAGCGCCCCAAAGAAGCTGCTCAGCAGGGCCAGCACGCGCTCCGGCAACAGAGCGCGGCCGAGTTCGTCGCGCACGGTTTCGATGCCCAACGGATACTCGTGGCCCAGCGCTTCGATACGCCCGCGCAACGCACGCGCCATCTGGGCCGGATCGCCAGGCGTGCGCACGATCGCTTCGGACCAGCCCAGGTAATCGGGCCGTTGGAAGCTGGCCGCATAGATCGCCGGCGCATCCGGGGCGCGCGGATCGTCGAGCGTGGCATCGCTGACGATGCCCACAATCTCGAATTCGCCCTTGTTCTCGCCGATTTTAACGCGCTGCCCAATGGCATCGCCGGATGGACTGAGCAATCGGGCCAGGCGTGCGCTCACAATGGCGGCCAGCGGGCGGCTCTGGTCGTCGTGCAAGTCGAAATCGCGCCCGCGCAGAATGCGCATGCCCAGCGTATCGAAAAACCCCGGCGCGATCAGGTGATAGGTCGCGCCGACGCCTGCCGGCATGATCGACTCCTTCCACGCAAGTCCCACGGGCCGGTTGTGCGCGAATGTCGCGGCCGTAGCGCCCGGTATCGTTCGCAAAGATTCCAGAAGCTGCCGGAAATACGCCGGATTATCAAAGCCGCGATACGTGCCGCGCGGAAAAAGCTGCGCCACCAGCAGGCGGTCGGAGCTGAACCCCGGATCGCGGCCGAGCACGTTACCCAAGCTCCGGCTGAAGAGCAAAGCGCCCGCCAGAATGGCGAACGATAGCGCGATTTGCACGGCGACCAGCACTTGCCCCGGCAATACCAGGCCGCCGGCGACGCGTGCGCTCGCGCGCCCGATCGCTGCGCCTGGATCTTGATTTGCGGCGCGCCACGCCGGTATGAGTCCGAACAGCCCGCCGGCAGCCACCGCCGCGCCCATAGTGACCAAGACCACGCGCGCATCGGGTCCGAGATGCAGCGCCAGCGGCACGTAGCCCTGCCACATGAAGCGCGCGATATGGCTGGCGCCCCAATACGCGAATGCCAAGCCGGGAACTGCGCCGCCGATCGCCAGCAACAGCGGCTCGGCCAACGAAGTGCGCACCAACCGCCACCGCGTCGCGCCCAACGCGGCGCGCACGCTCAGCTCCGCGGCGCGGCCGTGCGCCCGTGCCAGCGCCACGCTTGCCAGATTCACGCACGCCAGCAGCAGGAGCAATGCCACAATTCCGAAAAGAATGTATAGTGGGCGGGTGAATCGCTCCCGCAGATAGGAGATACCGCGCGCCGCGGGATCTACCTGGATGCGCCGCGCCAGAAACGCGTCGTGTTCCGGCGCGGCATCCGGCGCGGTCGCCTGTCGAATCGCGGGCCACATCGCTGCGATGCGCGCACGCGCCTGCGCCTCATCTATGCCGTCCCGCAGCCGCCCGATGACGGTGTAATACGCGTGCGTGCGGTCGTACGCGCGTTCGGCGATCGCGGCGGACGCCGTAACCGGAACCGTCACGTCCGCCGCCGCCTCGCGAATCAGCCCAGGAAACGACTTGGGATGTACGCCGATAATGGTGTACGGCTTTCCATTGATGAGCACGATCTTGCCCAGCGCCGACGGATCGCCGTGGTAGTGCTGCTGCCAGGCGCGGTAGCCGATCACCGCCACATGCGCTGGCGTAAAATGCTCCAAGCCGACGTCTTCGCGCATGATGAACCGGCCCAGCGCCGGCCGGATGCCGAGAGTCGCATAGTAGTCGCCCGCCACGTCGTCGACGGATCCGGCGTAGAGATCTCCGTTCATCTCCAGGTTCTCCATGCCGCCGCCAAGCCAGTACGCTGGCGAAGACGCCGGTATTTTGGATCGCCTGAAATGCGGGGATCGACAGGTTGCCCTTCTCGCCTTGCCGATCGGTCGTCGAAACCTCCACCAGCCGGTCCGGATGGGCGACGGGCATGCTGGCGAAGATGAGCGCATTGGCCAGCGTGAAAATGGCTGAGTTTGCGCCGATCGCCAGGGCCAGGGTAATCAGCGCCGTAAAAGTAAAGCCCGGATTCTTGCGCAAGGCGCGCACGGCTTGGCGCAGGTCGCTCCAGAAACCGCGTAACATGCCTCACATTATCCCATTCGAATCCCACCCTGGGTTGCGGCGTGCTACGATCAGGTCAGGCTTAACATGATTGAAGATTTGCTCCAGCCCAGGCATTTGCTCATAATCCTGGCCATCGCCCTGCTGTTCTTCGGCCCGCAAAAGCTGCCCGAACTCGGCAAGGGTTTGGCGCAAGGTATTCGCAGCTTTAAGGACTCGCTGAAGAGCGTGAATCCGGACGATTCCGCGCAGCCGCCCAAGGCCTAAGCTTCGCCCGGCACATGACGCTCACCAGACGAGATGCCCTCGGCTTGCTTGCGGGCAGCCTTGCTGCGCCCGCCCTCGCCAAAGCCGCCACCCCTTTTGAAGCCACCCGAGAATCGCTCAAGCGGTACCAGATCCCCGAATGGTTCCGCGATGCCAAGTTCGGCATCTGGGCGCATTGGGGTCCGCAATCGGCCCCAGAAGCCGGCGACTGGTACGCCCGCAACATGTACATGCAGGGCAGCGCGCAATACAAGTATCACGTCGCCACCTACGGGCATCCCAGCAAGTTCGGATTCAAGGACGTCATCCCCACCTGGAAGGGCGACAAGTTCGACCCGGACCATCTGGTGAGCCTTTACAAAAAGGCCGGCGCGAAATACTTCGTCAGCATGGGTGTGCATCACGACAATTTCGACCTGTGGAATTCCAAGCACACGCGCTGGAACGCCGTCAACATGGGGCCGCACAAGGACGTGGTGGGCATGTTCCGCAAAGCCGCCATGCGCGAAGGGCTGAAGTTCGGCGTCAGCGAGCACCTGTGGATCAGCTACAAGTGGTTCGCCGTCAGCCATGGCAGCGACCAGACTGGGCCGCTGGCGGGCGTGCCTTACGACGGGCAGGACGCCGCCAACGCGGATCTCTATCACGACGCCGGCTGCGCGCAATTCGCCACGGGAAAGCTGGAGTGGAGCTCGGATGGCATTCCGGATTCGTGGCGGCGGCATTGGCTGTTGCGCATTCAGGATCTCGTGGACCAGTATCGCCCCGACTTGCTGTACACCGACGGCGCGCTGCCGTTCGAAGAGTACGGCCTGCGCCTGGTGTCGCATCATTACAACGAAAGCGCCCGTCGGAACGGCGGCAAAGTCGAGGCGGTCTACACCAGCAAGCGGCGCGAAGACTGCGAAGTTGGCACCTGCGTGCTGGACGTGGAGCGCGGCATCGTGGACAAGATCTGGCCCAACCCGTGGCAGACCGATACCTGCGTCGGCGACTGGCATTACAAGCGGAACCAGCACTACAAATCGCCCAAAGTGGTGATCGATATGTTGTGCGATATCGTGAGCCGCAATGGCAACCTGCTGCTGAATTTCCCGCTGCCCAATTCGGGCGAACTGGACGCCGACGAACGGCGCATCCTGGCGGAGATCGCGGATTGGATGGCGGTGAACAGCGAGGGCATCCACAGCACGCGTCCGTGGAAGGTGTTCGGCGAAGGACCCGGCACGCAGGTCAAGAAGGATGCCGCGTTCAACGAAAGCGGGCGCAAGGATCTGACGACGGAGGATATCCGGTACACCACCAGGGGCAAGACGCTCTATGCGTTCGTCATGGGCTGGCCGGCGCAGGAGGCGGTGTTGCGGTCGGTGACCGAGAAGGTGGCAGGCGTCCAACTGCTCGGCTATCAAGGCCCGCTACGGTTCACGCAGGACGCCACGGGACTGCGGGTGCCGATGCCCTCGGTCCAGCCCTCAAAGCACGCCGTCGCCCTGAAAATCACGTTCGGGTAGCTGGCTTCAGCCTTCTGTGGGGCAGGTTGCCAACAGTTGCCAACCTGCGGGCCGATTGTTAATCGGCCTCTAAATTTCTTGGGTTTCGGCCGGATGCACGCTACGATTGTAACGGCTTCGCATGCGCCGCTCGCTATTTCAACAACTCCTGTTCGGCGTGCTGCTGCTGGCCGCCATCGAGTTGGCGCTGCTGAACTTTTCGCTCGTTACGGTCGCGGGGCTGGACCCCGGTGCCGCGGCTGATTTGCGCTGGCGCATGGCATGGGCGACCCTGGCGATGGCGTTGGGAGGCGTTGCCTACGCACTCTTGTTTTCGCGCCGCTTCCGGCAGCGCGTCGCGCGGCTGAGGACCTTCGTCGAAGGCCTCGTCACCGGATCGTCACAACTCCCGCCGCCGGACTCGCCGGACGAATTGGGCGCTCTGGCCGAGTCGCTGGGCCGTGTGGCCGCTCAGGTCAACGATCTGGTGGACAAAGTGCGATTGGAGGGCGCGCGCCGCGACGCCATCCTCACCGGCATGGTGGAAGGTGTCCTTGCGGTGGACAAAGAACTCCATGTTACATTTTGCAACGCGGCCTTTGCCACTGCATTCGGCGTGCAGGGCCCGGTGCCCGAGGGTTTGCCGGTGCTGCGCCTGGTCCGCGATCCGGACTTTCTGGAGATGCTGCGCATGGTGGTCGCCTCGGGCGAATCCTTGAAGCAGCGCATGCATTTGACTGGCGCAGACAGCCGGTCCTTCGAAGTGCAGGCGGCGCCTCTGGCTGGCGTTTCTAGCAGCGGCGCTATGGCCATTCTCCACGACATCACGGATCTGGAACGTTTGGAGCGCGTGCGCAAGGACTTCGTGGCCAATGTTTCGCATGAGTTGCGCACCCCCCTGACCGCCATCCGCGGATACGCGGAAACGCTGCTGGACGGGGCGCTGGACGATCCCGGCCACCGCCGCCGCTTCGTCGAAATCATTCAATCGCATGCCATACGGCTGAACAACATCGCTTCGGATCTGCTCGCGCTCTCAGAGTTGGAGTCTGGCCGTGCGCCGGTGGCCCCCGGCAAACTGTCCGTGCTGGCCACGCTGGAGGCGGCCATGCGCACAGTCGAATCTGAGGCGGCCATGCGCAAGGTTCACCTGGGTTGGGGCACCGTGGAGGACCTGCAGGTGATGGGCAACAAGATCAAGCTGGAGCAGGCGTTTGTCAACCTGCTCGATAACGCCGTCAAATTCAACCGCGCGGATGGCGAAGTCTGGGTGGAGGCGGGCCGTCTGCCCGGGGGCAAAGTGGCCATCAGTATCGCCGATAGCGGCATCGGAATTCCTTCCGCAGAGCTGCCACGCATCTTCGAGCGCTTCTATCGCGTGGACAAAGCCCGGTCGCGCGAGGTGGGCGGCACCGGTCTGGGCCTTTCGATCGTCAAGCATATGATCGAGCAGATGCAGGGATCGGTTTCGGTGGAGAGCCAGTTGAACAAAGGGTCCAAGTTTACGGTGGTCCTGCCGGAAGCTTGACGCCAGTCGAGGAGGGCAAGCAAATTTGGAACGTGCAGCCTCTTCCTGGTGTGGGCAGCAGACGAATATCCCCGCCATGCACCCGCACAGCCCACTGCGCGATTGAAAGCCCCAGTCCCGCTCCGCCAAACTCGCGCGATCGGGATTCCTCGACGCGATAAAATCGGTCGAAGATTCTTGCAAAATGTTCCGGTCCGATTCCCGGACCGGTATCCGCAACTTCAACCTGAACGCTGCCCGCAGGCGCGTCATGCACTCTAACCGAAATCGAGCCACCCGGAGGGGAGAATTTCACCGCGTTGTGAATGATATTCACAAGCGCCTGCCGCAGAAACATGCGATCCCCGGTGAAGCTTGCGCCTTCGTCTCCCTCAATTGCGATTTGCAGGTATTTTTCTTCGGCCAGGACTTCAAACAGCGCGGCTGCCTCACGCGCCAGACCCATCACCGGGAACACAGTGGGATGTAGTTGGATGCGCCCGGCGTCCGCGCGCGAGATCGTCAACAGGCTGTCGACCAGCTCAGTCAGACGATTCACTTCCTCCAGCATGCTGCCGATGGTGTCGCGGAATTCCTCCCGATTTCCGTTCTTCCGCAGCGCAACCTCGCCCACGCTCCGGATGGATGCCAGCGGCGTGCGCAATTCATGGGAAGCGTCGGAAGTAAACCTGCGCAGTTGCTCGAAGGACTGCTCCAGCCGTGCAAGCAGGTCGTTAAACACCCGCGCCAGGTGGTCGAGTTCGTCCCCCGCCTCCCCTACGGGCAATCGTTCATGCAGACTCTCCGATGTGATCCGCTCGGCGCGGCCAGCCATCTCCTGCAGCGGCGCCAGCGCACTTAGGGTGAACAAGTAGCCGGCGATACCCGCTAGCACCAGCACAATCGGCAGGGCCAGCAGCGATGCCGCGCCAAATTCCTCGAAGCGCGCCCAGATGGGCCGCAGGCTATAAGCCAGCCGGATCAGGATAGGATGGCCGTCGAGCACATGGCGGCGGCTGACCATCCAGACCGGTGTTCCATCGGCAAGGCGGGCGGCGTGGTTCGAGTATTGGTTCTGTCCTTCGCCTGGGACAGGGCGGCCGGCGAGCGCTTGACCTCCGAGGCGCGCATTACGATACAGGACATTGCCATCGGGAGAGCGAACCTCCAGGAACCGTTCCAGCACTTGCTTGGACTCCGGATGATTGTGATAGTCCTCGTTTAGCAGCAGGCGCCCGCCGGCATCGAAATAAAGAAGGCCCTCCACTGTCTCGATGTCCTGGACCGCATAATGATCCAGTTGGCTGCGCATCTGGAAGAACATAAACGCGGCGGTCAGGCTCCAGGAGAGCACCAGCACACTCGCCAGCACAAACACGTACCAAAGCGTTAGGCGCGTGCGGATGTGTGTGGGTAGGAATTTGCGGACCATTCTACTCTACCTATTCTCGCCGAAGCTCCCTGAAGGAACAGTCATGAAAACGTCAGAAACACTTAAGGCGCAAGCAGGGCCATTCAATGCTAAAACCTTATACGTGAATCAAAATCATATTAGAATTCTTCGCTATAGTCTATCTTCCGTCGCCCTTCTGGCCGGACTGGCACTGATGCTCGCGCCGGCCGTCCAGGCCAGGAACAAAGCGCCCAATGCCGCGCCGCCCGGACCGAACGATGAGATCCAGGTGGTCGGTCACGTCCCTCTGACAGACGGGTCCGTAGCGCGATTTCTCGCCACACAGCACTACAGCAGTTACTATCTTTACGCCGAGCGCGAGGCGGGCAAAAGTGTAACACTGATCGATGTGACAAATGTTAGCAAGCCTTCCGTACTCGCCAATGTCCCCTACTCGTCCGGTGGTTCCGACAGCCTCGCGGCAGTCGCTGGAACCGCGGCTCTGATCACCAGCGCACCGGCCGCTCCGGCATCCGCCGCGGCGGCGCAAACGATCCGGATCATGGATTTTTCGGATCCGCGAAATCCCAGGGTTGCGCGCGAGTTCACCGGCGTTACGGCGATGAGCCGGGACGATCGGCGCGGATTGATTTTCGTCGCGAATACTGAGGGCATCTGGATTTTGAGGCAGCACCTCGCTCAGGACCCGGAAGTGGAAAAGGCGTACGCAAACTATGTGCTGTACTCTCATTGACGCTTACTGGCGTGCGCGGCTCCGTGGATTCAGCGAGTTGAAGTTCAATCCTGCTGCTCGCGCACTACAAAACCAACGCCGCGAACGGTATGCACTAGCTTTTGCTCGAACTGATCGTCTACCTTCCGCCGCAACCGGGCCACATGCACGTCGATCACGTTATCCAGCGGTGTGTGGCGGCCCGCCTCCTTCCAAACCTCGCGCGTCAGCATCTCGCGGGAGACCACGTGGCCTTGATGACGCACCAAATACTCCAGAAGTTCGAACTCGCGCGCCGTAAGCTCCAGCGTTTGGCCGCCGCGTTTGACGGTACGGGCCACGGCGTCCATCTGCAGGTCCGCGACCTGCAGCCTCGGGATGGTCTCCGGGACGCCCCTGCGGCCAAGCGCCCTGATACGAGCCAGCAGTTCGGGAAATGCAAAGGGTTTAACCAGATAGTCGTCGGCACCGGCATCCAGGCCGCGCACGCGATCCTCGACTGCATCCCTGGCCGTCAGGATCAGGACAGGTGTCTTGAATCCACGCACACGCATGGTGGTCAGGATCTCCAGGCCGCTTCTGCCCGGAAGCATCACGTCCAGCACCACCAGGTCGAACTTCTCCGCCTGAGCCAGGTAAAATCCTTCCTCGCCGGTGTGCGCCAGGGATACCTCGTACTGTTCGGCCCGCAGGCCCTCCTGCAAGGCCTCACCCAGCTTGGGCTCGTCCTCGATCACTAGAATCCGCATTCTCTCTTTAGGTTTTCTGAAGCTGCCGTTAGGAAAACTTCAGGAAGTCTTCAGTAGCATTTTCAGGTTTTCGCCGGTATACCGGTATATGTAGGCTGCACGCCCCGAAACCGCCAAGTTTAGTCTACCGAGTCCATCGTAACACTTGACTATGCCGGATTGTTTCACTTCGATAACAAAGAAGACGCATTTGGGTGTGCCAACTCTCTGACGGGAAGATGAATGCTGGCACAGGGCTTGGCTAAGAAGATCACGATTCATCTCAATGAGGACACCACCGCGCGGCACGATTTCCTCTACAACGAGATCTTCGCCTTCCTGCGCGAGCGCGGAGTCGCGGGCGCCACTCTGATCCGGCCGGCGGCGGGATTTGGTTCTCACCATCGGACGCACTCGGCCGAAGGGGGACTGGCGGAACGAGAGCACCTGCCGGTACAAATCGAGTTCATTGAAACAACGGAAGCGGCAGAGGCGCTATTGCCCGCCCTCTGCGAACTCATTACCGACGGTCTGATCGAAGCCCATGACACTACCGTCATCAAATCTGTGGCCCGGGAAGAGCCCAGTTAGGATGCGGAAGCGGTCCGTTCTCATGCTAGCCTTGCTCTCCAACGGCTTGGCGGGACGCGTCGCGGTGGCCCAATCGCCGAAAAGGCTCACGCTGGCCGACGCAGAGCAGATTGCTCTCCGCAATCATCCCCGGATCGGTTCGGCGAATCTAGTGGCGCAAGCGGCGAAATCGGCGATTGCCGAGGCCCGCGCGCCGCTCTACCCGCTCCTCGCGGGCAGCTTCACCGGCGTGGGCGCGGACCACAGCACCACGCTCGCGGCGGGCGCCGTGCAAACCTCCAGCCTATACAGCCGCGTGGCCGCCGGGGTGACCATCAGCCAAATGGTGACCGATTTCGGACGCACCGCGAATCTGGCCGAAGCGGCCAAGCTGCGGGCATCCGCGCAGGAACAGATCGTCGGCAACACGCGCGCTGCGATTCTGATCGAGGTCGATCAGGCTTACTATCAGGTTCTGTCGGCCAATACGGTCTTGAAGGTCGCGCAAGCGGTGGTCGACAATCGCCGCCTGACGCTACGGCAAGTGCATGCGCTGGCGCAAAGCTCGCTGAAATCGACTTTGGACGTAAGCTTCGCCGAAGTGGCCGTGTCCGAGGCGGAACTGGCGCTGGTCCGCGCGGAGAATGATGTCCAGGCAGGCCGTGCGCGCCTCAACGCCGCGCTGGGCACGGCTCAGACGGAACCCTTCGAGCTTGCCGACGAACCCTTGCCGCCCGCGCTCGAACCTGATCCGGAGGCGGTCGTTGCGCAGGCCGTGCAGCAACGCCCCGACCTGGCGGCCCTTCGACTGAGCCGCGACGCCACGCACCGCTTCGCGCGGGCAGAGGGAGACTTGAGCCGCCCCACGGTCAGCCTGATGGGAGTGGCCGGCGCGATGCCGGACGCCGATCCCAGGCTGCGTTCTACTTATAGCGCCGCGGGAGTCAATGTCAACGTCCCCATTTTCAACGGCAATCTATATGCCGCACGGCACAGCGAGGCGGAGTTGCGCGCGCAGGCCGCGGACAAGGATGTCGACGATCTTACCGTGCAGGTTTCCGAACAGGTGCGCGTGGCGTGGCTAGAGGCCAACACTGCGTTCCGCCGCCTGGATGTAACAGCCCGCCTGGTAGCCCAAGCGGAGCAGAGTCTGCGGCTGGCGCAGACGCGCTACGACAACGGCCTGGGCAGCATCGTGGAACTGAATCAAGCGCAACTCAGCCAGGTATCCGCCGAAATCGCCGCCGCCGGCGCCAAGTATGAGTATCTGAGCCGGCGGGCCGCGCTGGCATTTGTAACAGGAGGTTTGCGATGACGATTGCTATCACCGGTACGCATGTGAAGACAGTTCTGGCATGCGCACTAATTCTCAGTCTGACCTCCTGCGGGAAGACCAATGCCGCGGGCGAGAACGCCGCCAATGCGGCTGGCGCGCCTCCCTTGGTTCCCGTGGCTAAAGCGGCGCGCGCCGATCTGGCCAGCAACGTGGTGCTCACCGCCGAATTCCAGCCCTTCCAGCAAGTGGATTTGATGGCCAAAGTCGCGGGCTACGTGCGGTCGATCAAGGTGGATATCGGAGATCGCGTCCGTGAGGGCCAGGTGCTGGCGACGCTGGAAATTCCCGAAATGGAGGACGATCTGGCGAGGGGCGCGGCGGCCATCGATCAGGCCGAGGCCGAGATCGCCACGGCATCGGATGAGCTGCATCGCGCAGAAGCGGTACACGACCTGGCGCACCTTTCCTACAACCGGATCGCGGATGTTCTGAAGCGGGAGCCGGGGCTGGTACCCCAGCAGGAAGTCGATGAAGCCCGCTCGCGCGACCTGATCGCGGAGGCGCAAGTTTCCGCCGCGAAATCCGGCTTGCGGACGGCCGAGCAGCGCGCCCGCGTGGCGCGCGCGGAACAGACGCGCGTGCAGACGCTGCACAACTACATGACTATCACGGCGCCTTTCGACGGAGTGGTGACTAAACGCTACGCCAATGAGGGATCCATGATCCAAGCCGGCACCGCCTCGCAGACGCAGGCCATGCCGATCGTGCAGCTTTCGCAGAACAACCTGCTGCGATTGATCCTGCCCGTGCCGGAATCGGCGGTGTCGCGGGTCCATGTGGGTGGAACCGTAGACGTCCGCGTGTCTTCGCTGGCCAGAACATTTCCAGGACGGGTGGCCCGGTTCGCTGGTGACATTCAGCAGTCCACACGTACAATGGACACCGAAGTGGACGTCCCCAATCCGTCGCTGACCCTGATTCCCGGCATGTACGCCGAAGTGGATCTGCGGGTCGATGAGCGCCGCGACGCCTTAACGGTTCCGCTCGACGCCGTGGATCGAAACGGAACGGCCACGCGAGTTTACACCGTCACGCCGTCCGGCGCGATCCATATAGTGTCCGTCACGCTGGGTCTGGAAGACGACCGGCGCGTCGAAGTGCGGTCCGGATTGCGCGATGGCGATGTAGTCGTGGTGGGCCGGCGCACCGCGTTGAAGGACGGCCAACAGGTGCAAGCCAAATTTTTGGTGGCGCAGGTCAAATAGCCATGTCGCGGTTCGCCATTCGCACGCCATACCTGATCGTGGTCGTTTGCCTGGTGATAGTGCTGGTCGGGACGGTCAGCGTGGCGCGCATGCCGGTGGACCTGTTTCCAGCCATGAACATTCCGGTGGTCGCGGTGGCGACCTTCTATTCAGGCATGCCGCCGGAGCAGGTCGAAGGCAACATCACGTATCACCTAGAGCGCTTTTTCACGCTGGCCAGCGGCATCGACCACATGGAATCCAGGTCGCTGTCGGGCGTGAGCCTCATCAAGGTGTATTTCCAGCCGGGCACAAATCCGGACTCGGCTGTGACCACCATCGCCAGCCTGGCCATGGCCGAGATCAGCCACCTGCCGCCCGGTACGCTGCCGCCGTTCGTACTGAAGATGGACGCCTCCAGTTTGCCCGTCTGCCTGGTGACCCTGAAAGGCGAAGATCTCAGCGAGACGCAGTTAAAAGACCTGGCGCAGAACGTGGTGCGCAATCAATTGGCGGGGGTGGCGGGCGCCGCCGTGCCGCAGCCCTTCGGCGGCAGATGGCGCGAGATCATGCTCTACGCCGATCCGTTCAAGCTCGAAGCACGGCAATTGAGCTTGATGGACGTGGTGCGCGCGATGAACGACTCGAACCTGATTCTACCGGCCGGCGACGTGCAGATCGGGCAGTTCGATTACAACATTTACGCCAACAGCCAGGTCGCCAAGGTCGACGACATCAATCGGGTGCCGATCAAGATGACCGGCGAGAATCCGGTGCGTGTATCGGATATCGGCGTGGCCAAGGACGCGTATGCGCTGCAATATAACGCCGTCCGCGTGGACGGGCAGAGATCGGTCTACTTGCCGGTATTGAAACAGGGCGGCGACTCCAACACCATCGCGGTTGTCGATGGCGTGCGCGAAAGGCTGAAGGGCCTGTTCGACGTTCCACCGTCGCTGATGAGCCGGGTGGTTTTCGATCAATCGCAGTTTGTGAAGACGGCTATTCGCACGCTGCTCGACGAAGGCGGCATCGGTCTGATCCTAACTTCCCTGATGATTCTGGTCTTTCTCGGCAGCCTGCGCGCCACGGTCGCTGTATTTTTCTCCATTCCGCTGTCGGCGCTGGCGGCGTGCATTGCGCTGCAAATCGGGGGCAGTTCGATCAACACCATGGTGCTCGGCGGGTTGGCCCTGGCGCTATCGCGGCTGATCGATAACTCTGTGGTGGTGCTGGAAAACATTTACCGGCATCTGGAGATGGGCCATCCGGCGGCGGTGGCCGCGGAGAATGGCGGGCGGGAAGTGGCGCTGCCGGTGCTGGCATCCACGCTGACCCTGGTGGTCGTTTTCTTTCCGGTGACGCTGCTGTACGGCGTCAGCAAGTTCCTCTTTTCGTCGATGGCGTTGGCGGTGGTGCTTTTCGCTGTTCGCTTCGTACCTGGTGGCCATGACCGTGGTGCCTCTCTTCTGCGCCCGATTTATGGGGCATAAGCCGCTTACTGACGTGCGCGGCTCGGTAAGCTTCGGGCAACGATTCAATACCTGGTTCAATCGGGGATTCGGCAGGTTTCTCGACGTATACGACAAGCTGGTCGCCATGGTGCTGCGGCGTCCGGCATTTTGTCTGAGCATTTTGGGGCTGGGCTTCGCGGCGAGCTTGCTGGTGTTCCCATTTCTGGGGCTTTCCTTTTTTCCGCGCACCGACGCCGGGCAGTTTGTGATCAATGTGAAGGCTCCTTCAGGCACCCGGCTGGACGAGACCGAAAAGGAGGTCGCCCGTCTGGAAGCGCTCCTGCGCCGCACCATTCCGGAGAGCGATCTGTCGATGATCGTGTCGAACATCGGCGTCGATCCGGACTTCTCCGCCATCTACACATCGAACTCGGCCATGCATACCGCGTTCGTTCAGGTGGCCTCAAACCCGGCCACAAAACGGACAGCTATGAGTACATGGCGCGCGTGAAGGACCGCATGCGGGAAGAGATGCCCGAGCTGGCCGCCTACTTCTCGTCCGGCAGCCTGATCGACGCGGTGCTGAACCTGGGCCTCGCCGCGCCCATCGACGTGCAAGTGGGTGGCACCAATCAGCAGGCCAGCTATGCGGCCACACTGGACCTCGCCCGCCAGATCCGGCAGATCCGCGGGGTGGCGGATACTTATATTCCGCAGGACCTGGATTATCCGGCGCTGCGGCTGGAGGTGGACCGCACGCGCGCCGGGGAACTGGGTTTGAGCGAGAAGGAAGTCGTGCAGAACGTCATCACCGCCCTGACCTCCAATCAGATGGTGGCGCCCAACATCTGGATCGATCCGAAGAACAACAACAACTACTTCCTGAACGTGCAGTATCCGGAACACCAGATCCGGAACCTGCTCGACCTGCGGTCCATTCCCCTGCATGGCGCCGGGCTAAAGCGCCCCACGCGGCTAGACATGGTGAGCACCATCACGCACTTTGAGGCGCCCACGGAAGTGGATCATTACCAGATCCGGCGGGTGCTCGATATCTACGTCCGTCCGCTGGGTGAGGGCATCGGATCGATTGCCAGCAAGATCGATGGGCTAATTGCGCGCGCCAAGCTGCCGGTGGGCGTGAATGTGACGATGCGGGGGATGGTGGAAGGCATGCGCACATCGTTCAAGAGCTTCGCCCTGGGCCTGGCGCTGTCCGTGGTCCTGCTGTACCTCATTCTGGTGGCCCAGTTTCGCTCGTTCATCGATCCGTTCATCATTCTGCTGGCCTTTCCGCCGGGACTGACGGGCGTCCTGTTGACCCTATGGCTAACCGGCACCACGCTGAACGTCATGTCGCTGATGGGGGTGGTGATGCTCGCCGGGATCACCATGTCGGACAGCATTTTGATCGTCGAGTTCGCGCATCACCTGCGCCGCGAAGGAATGGCCGTCCGGGAGGCCGTCGCGACGGCCAGCCGCGTGCGCTTGCGCCCGATTCTGATGACCTCGCTGGCCACCATCATCGGCCTCATGCCGATGGCGTTGAAGCTGGGCGAGGGCAGTGAATCGTATGCCCCGCTGGCTCGCGCGCTGATCGGCGGGTTGAGCGTCTCAATGCCGTTTACGGTATTCTCGGTGCCCGCTGGATTCCTGCTGGCATACGCTAAGCGCCCCTCGCTGGTTGGCTCGCAAAGAGCTTAGGCCCGGAACGGCTTAGTACCAGCCACCCAGTACTAAAGTCTCATAAACATCTGGAGAAATTTCTATCGATTCGCTAGATAATACTTGACAAGGTGTGCCTAGTTGAGTAATTCTATCTGAAATAGGCCTCGCTGTTTGGTTCGGCCAAGAGATTAAAAAAAAGGCATGTTGAGGTTGGCTGGAGTTCCGCCTGCCGGGTCGCTAGGATATTGGTGTTAAGTCAATCATCCAGATCGTAATTGGTATGTTAGCCTTTCTAAAGAAGATTTGAACAGGTTTTTGCAGGTGCCGGCGTGGAAAGCATCCATGCTGGCCGATACAGATCCATGGAGGAGAATTGCAAATGACGAATTTTGTTCAGCCTGGGACTAAGGCGCTAGCGGTCCTGGCGATTGGCGTAATGGCGGCGGGGGCTTACGCTCAACAAGCGGCTCAGGACGCGACTCAGCAGACTACCAAGCCCGATGTCCAGTCGGCCGGCGGCGGCTACGCGGTGGACCAAAATGGCCAGCCGCCCACGCCCATTGGCACCGTGCCCCTTTTGTATCCCAGGCTGACTGGAATCTGGACGGGGACAACTCCATCGCCATCGCTCTCCGAGCAGTTCAACCAATTGCTGCCCAAGTGGCTGCAATTCTCGGGCGAGTTCCGCGAGCGGTACGAGGGCTACAGCGGAGCCAGCTTCAAGCACAAATCGACCAACGATTACGACCTCCAGCGCATTCGGCTGGGTATGCAAATCAAGCCCACGAGCTGGGTGAAATTCTATATCGAGATGCAGGATTCGCGCGTTTTTGGCATCACTCCGGCGCTGCCGCCCTACGAGGACACCCTGCAGCCCCAGCAAGCCTACGTCCAGTTCGGCCCTTCGGAAGGAAACGGCTTCAGCTTGCAGGGCGGCCGCTTCGCTATGAGTTATGGCAACAACCGCCTGATCGGCGATTCCTGGTGGATCAATGCGGCGCGTACATTCGACGGCGCCCGCGCCGCCTACCAGCAGGGCCGGTTCCGGATCGACGCCTTTGCCACCTCCGTTGTGATCGTGCGCGAGGGCGTGATCGATCATCAGCTCGCGGGCAACAACTTGTACGGGCTGTATGCTACCGCAAGGAACGTGATTCCGCACGCCACTCTGGACCTTTACGAATTCTGGAATATTCGGCCCAGCTTCGCGCTGGAAGGGCTCAAAGCCGGCCACCTGGATGAATGGACCACCGGCTTCCGCTGGGTGGGAGCGCTGCCCGAAAGCTTCGATTACCGCGCCGAGATGGCATATCAACTCGGCACGCTTTCGGTGGACAAAATCCGCGCCTGGATGGGTCACTGGGTACTCGGCTACACCGTTCAGAAAGCGCCGCTCAGGCCGCGATTCTTCTTCGAATACGACTACGGCTCGGGCAGCCCCAATGACAAGAATGGATACGACAACACGTTCGATCCCATTTTTCCAAGCACCCACGATAAGCTGGGCTTGGCGGACCAGTTCGGCTGGCGGAATATCCGGGACGCCCGATTCGGCCAGGAATTCCATATCGCCCGCAAATGGACCGCGGCCACCAGCATCCACGATTTATGGCTGGCCAACGCGCACGACGCTTTGTATCCCGCGCGCGGATCCATCATCGCGGATGTCCCCAGCGGGGTGGACGGCACCCACATTGGAGTAGAGTTGGACGCTCAGGCTATCTACACTCCCACGCGCCAGACCCAGATCGATTTCGGTCTAGGCCACGTCATCCCGGGTGAGTTTCTCAAAAAGACCACCCAGGGTGTGGCCTACACCTATCCGTACATGCAGATGGAGTACGTGTTCTAGCAGCCCTCCGCTGACTGAAGTGCGCGGCTCGGTAACACACTGAATCGGGCGCTGGCGTCGCTGGCGGGCGTCGGGTCTACTGGCTTCTCGCCCAGCACTTTGCCGAAGCGCTTTAAGTGCAGTTCGTGAACCCAGTTCTGGTAGTGGGTCGGTTTGACTTGTGGGGCGGGCAATTCTGCCGAATGCCACTTAGCTTTCTCAATTTCGGGAATGCTGCATAATTAGTGGGGCAGCCCCCCGGTCTGCGCGGGTCCCCCTGGACCCGCTGTTTTGTTCGGAAAGCTAAGGCTTTCGTCAATCGCGAGGGGCCGACGAGGGCGTCGGCTGCGGCCAAGATTGGCCGCCCCACAAGTCAAACTGACCCACTACCCCCGTTCTCAACCCGCAGTTTCCATCTCCGATCGGATCTGACGGATGGCGCGGAATCAAGGCATCCGGCCCGAAGCCGACGGCCCTAGAACGGCACGTCGTCGTCGGTGATGCCTTGGTTGAAGGCAGGATCTTCCGGCGGCGCGGGCGCCGCGGACTGGCTGGGAGCGGCGGCAGGACGGGCGGCGCTACGCGGCATGGACACGGGCTGCTGGCTATATTCGTCGGGGGCTGAGCCGCCGCCGTCTTGACGACCGCCCAGAAGCACCAGGTGCTCGCAGACGACTTCGGTGGTGTAGGTTTTCTTGCCGTCCTTATCGTCGTAGCTTCTGGTTTCCAGCCGGCCTTCCACGTAAACCTGCTTGCCCTTAAGCAAGTAGTTGGCGACGTTTTCCGCCCGCCAGTATTTCACGCGGTGCCAGTCTGTTTGTTCCTTCCATTCTCCGGAAGCCTGGTCCTTCCAACGGCGGGTGGTGGCCAGGGAGAAGTTCGTGACGGAGGCGCCGGACGGGGTAAATTTTGTTTCCGCGTCGCGGCCGAGATTGCCCACTAAGATCACTTTGTTGACGGATCCCATATGGCTGCACTGTAACATTATTTAGCGCGCATTGGTGCAGGCGTCGAGAAGAGTCTCGACACGGCACGCCAGAGTGCGTGCGCCACGTCATACCGGCGGATGAAGACTGCCGCCTTCGTCCAGCACTTCGCGCACTTTGCCCAGCAGCATGTCGGGCGTGAACGGCTTGTTCAGGAACGACTTGGGAGGGCCGCCCGGCGGGCTGTTGATGGGGCTGTCGCGGTAGCCGGACATGTACAGGACCTGCAGATCCGGGTTCTTGCCGGCGAGCTGCCGGCCGAGCTCGAAGCCATTCATCTGCGGCATCACCACGTCGGTCAGCACCAGGTCGATCTTGTGCGAGTTCTTCTCGTAGACGGAAAGCGCGGCGCTGCCGTTGGCGGCTTCGATCACGGTGTACCCCCCATTGTGGAGCACTGCGGATACCAGCTTGCGCACGCCCTCCTCGTCATCCACCAGCAAAACGGTCTCGGAGCCTTTGGAGGCCGCCAGCCGGCGCGCCGCGGGAACCGCCGTGGCCGGCTCTACGCGGGGCAGGGAAATCTCGAATATGGTGCCACAGTTCACCTGGCTGTAGACTGTGATGTAACCCTCGTTCTGCTTCACGGTGCCGTAGACCATGGAGAGACCCAACCCGCTGCCTTTGCCGTGCTCTTTCGTGGTGAAGAAAGGCTCGAACAATCGCGAACGGGTTTCGGCGTCCATGCCCGATCCCGTATCGCTGACGGCCAGCATCACGTATGCGCCGGGCTTCACGCCGGCCTTTTTGGCGGCCGCTTCGTCCAGCTCCAGGTTGGAGGTTTCGAGCACCAGCTTGCCGCCGTCGGGCATGGCTTCGCGCGCGTTGGTGGCCAGGTTCAGGATCGCCTGCTGCATCTGGGCGCCGTCGATTTGCACGTGGCCGAGGGCCGGGCCGGGCAGCACAATCAACTCCACCGAGTCGCCCAGCAGCCGGCGTAGCATGGGCTCCATGCCGGCGATCGCGCTGTTCAGGTCGGCCGCTTTCGGCTGCGCCATCTGGCCGCTGCTGAACGTGAGAAGCTGGCGCGTCAGCGCGGCGGCGCGTTCGCCGGCGTACAGAATCTCATCGGCGTAGCGGCGCAGCGGGCTGGCGGCGGGGATCCGCATGCGCAGCAGACCGCTGTAACCGGTGATCACGGTCAGGACGTTGTTGAAGTCGCCCGCCACGCCGCCCGCCAAGCGGCCCACCGCGTCCATCTTGCGCGCGTGGCTGAGTTGCTCCTCGAGCTGCCGGCGGCCGGTGATATCGCGGAATACCAGGATGGCGCCTTGCAGCCGGCCGTGCTCGTCGCACAGCGGCGCGGCGCTCTGTTCGATGGCGATCTCGGTTTTGTCGCGGGCGATCAGCAGGACCTGGCCCACATTGTGGGCGGTGACCCGCGTGCGGATGGCATCCCGGGCGGGACTGCCCGCGGGTTCGCGGCTGCCTTCTTCGATGACGTGCAAGATGTAGCTCAAAGGCCGCCCCAGGGCTTCGGCGCGCCGCCATCCGGTCAGAGCTTCGGCCACCGGATTGAGAAATGTGATGCGCTCTTCGCGGTCGGTGGCCACCACGCCTTCGGCGATGCTCGACAGCGTAGCGGAAAGCATGCTGCGGCTCCTGTGGAATCCGGAGACCAATGCCGTGATCGCCACTGAGATAGCCACAAACGATAGCAGCGAGGCGGCCAGATTCGGGCCGCCCGTATACCAAGGCTCGCGTATCTCGACCAGTAATGCGCCGAGCGCCACCGTGGAGAGCGCGGTGGCCGAAAATCCGCCGATGTGCCCGTAATACCATGCGCTTGCGAATACCGCGACCAAAAAGGGGAGGAAGAAATTCGGCTCCAGCAACGGGCGTAACAGCAGGGAAACGAGCACCGCGAAGGTGGTGAGGGCCAGCGCGCAGACGCCGCTGTGGAGGGATGAGTCTTTGAGCTGGAACACGGTCGGCTCAGTTACAGAATACTATACCCGCTCCTGTGTTCACGGCTTGCCCTTGAGAATCGCCTACGGCTGCAGCGTCAATGTGGCTGTCCCGGCGGGGCCGGCGTAAACCAGATCGAGCGCATGGATGTTCTTTTCCTTGCCGCGGTATGGGAAGAATATCAGTCCTGCTAGAGGAAGCGCGCGGTCCCCCTCCGGCAGCGCGGCTCTTTGAACGCGCTGCTGCATCGCCCGCTGCAGCTCTAGCGGCATATGGACTGGAGCGACCGGCTCCTTCTCTCCATTCTTCCCGCCAGTGCTGACGCTGGTACTCGACTTCGATTTCGCTTCGAGTGCCACACTTTCCTCCCATTCGGGATCTTTGAGCGACCTGAACAGCATCCCGACGGGCTGGCTGGGTGACGATGTCATCTTCTTCGCATAGACCCTGAGCGTAAAGTCTTCGACGGAAATCTTGAGGCGTGCCCCGGACGGACCGTACAACCCGGTCTCCACCGCTACGTATTCCTCGGTGTTGTAAGTCGTGCCGTCCGGCGTGGGGATTGGGTGCCCGATGAACTCGGCCCCCACCGTTACCGTGCCTGCCGCGGCGTGGGCCTGATAATCGGCGGGAGTCGCTCTCGGCGGTATGCCCTTGGTTTCGTTGGCTTGCGTGTCTTTGCCTGGCGTGCTTGGCGTGTTTTGCCCCGGTGCACACAGGCACAGGCTCGTAATTAAGATAACGGTTCCGAACGCCGGGAAAGGTCGCATTGCTCACAAGCTAACACAGTATCGGGCGCGGTTGCGGCACCCGTTCCGCCCACAGGGCCTTGCGCAATGGCGAACAAAAAGCGAAAATAGATGAATGCCCGAGTTGATTGGCATCGCCAAGATGGCCGCCCAAAGCGAACTACTGGAAGCCAAGTCGCAGATCCAGTACTTCGAGATCGGCGCGCGCAGCATCCTCAACCGCACCAAGCCCGACATGCCCTTCCAGTGGACCATCAATCCCTACCGCGGCTGCGAGTTCGGCTGCCAGTACTGTTATGCGCGCTACACGCACGAGTTCATGGGGATGGAAGACGGGCGCGAATTCGAGTCCAAGATCTACGCCAAGGCGGCCGCCCCGGAGATCTTGCGCCGGGAGTTGCGCAAGCTGGATCGTGCCGACCGCATCGCCCTGGGCACGGCCACCGATCCCTATCAACCCGCCGAGCGGCGCTTCCGGCGCACGCGCGCGATCCTGGAAGTCTTCGCGGAAGAGAAGGGCCGCCACCTATCCATTACCACCAAGTCGGACCTGGTCGCGCGCGACCTGGATCTGCTGCGCGAAATCGCCCGCCGCAACGTGCTGGCCGTCAACATGACCGTCACCACACTCAACCGCCGCCTGGCGCGCCTGATGGAACCGCGCGCTCCCCGGCCCGACCTGCGGCTGGCCGCCGTTCGCACGCTGACGGAAGCCGGGGTCGCCGCCGGCGTGTTCCCGAATCCCATTCTGCCCATGATCACCGACTCTGAAGAAAGCCTGGACGCCCTGGCCGCCGCCGCGCGCCAAGCGGGCGCACAGTATTTCGGCGGCGGACCGCTGTTCCTGATGCCGTCCGCGCAGAAGATCTTCTTCCCGTTCCTGGAGCAACGCTTTCCGAAGCTGGCCGGCCCCTATCGGAGGCTCTACGCCAACAGCGCGTACCTGAGCCCCGGCTACAAAGCGGAATTGCGCGAGCGGGTCGCCCGCATTCGCGAGCGGCACGGTCTGGCCTCCGCGCCCGTTGAATACCGTCCCGAGTTATGGGAAGGCGAAGAGCAGGGCACGCTGTTTCAGATACAGTGAGAAATGGATCTCGCCGAGTTCGATTACGCGCTGCCTGAAGAGCTGATCGCGCAGACGCCGCTCGCCGACCGCGCCGCTTCCCGCATGCTGGTAGTCGATCGCGCCAGCGGCTCCTGGGAAGACCGCCAGTTTCGCGACCTGCCGGCGTTTTTAAGGCCGGGCGACTGCCTGGTGCTGAACGATTCGCGCGTGTTTCCATCGCGCCTGTTCGGAAATCGCGCGGGCCGCACCGGCGAAGTGGAAGTTCTGCTGCTCCGACCGGTGGACAGCGCGGCCCGGGAATGGGAGGCGCTGGTGCATCCCGGCAAGAAGATGCGCATTGGCGAAAGGGTGCGGTTCGCGGACGGCCTGGAGGCGGAAGTCATCGCGCGCCGCGAATTCGGCGAGCGCACGCTGCGCTTCGCGACGGAGGGCGATGTTTATGAGGAATTCGAAAGGATCGGTCACGTGCCGCTGCCTCCGTATATCAAACGCCGGGATGAAGCCGCCGACCGCGAGCGTTATCAGACCGTGTTCGCGCGCGAGAAGGGTTCGGCGGCCGCGCCTACCGCCGGTCTGCATTTCACGCCGCAAGTGCTGGACGCCTGCCGCGCGCGCGGCGCGGAAATCGCGTTCGTGACGCTGCATGTGGGTCTGGGAACATTCCAGCCCATCCATGGAGATCGCATTGAAGGGCACCGGCTGCACACCGAGCATTACCGCATCACGGCGGATAACGCCGCGCGTATGGCGGCTGCCCGCCGGTTGGTGGCCGTAGGCACGACCAGCGTACGCAGCATTGAAAGTGCGATGAAGAGCGCGACGCGCGGCGGCGGACCGCGGGAGTCGAGCGGCGAAACGGACCTGTTCATCTATCCGGGCTTCGAGTTTCGCGGCACCGGCGCGATGCTCACCAATTTTCATTTGCCGCGCACCAGTCTGCTGCTACTGGTGTGCGCTTTCGCCGGCAAGGACCTGACGCTGGCCGCCTACCGGCACGCGGTGGAGCAGCGCTACCGGTTTTATTCGTACGGCGATTGCATGTTAATCATGTGAGCTGTATCCGCTACTCATACCGCAGTGTCACAATCGGATCGACGCGCGCCGCACGGCGCGCCGGGAAGTAGCAGGCCAGCAGCGCGACCACGCCGAACACCGCGACGGCGCCCGCGTAAGTCAGCGGGTCGCCGGCACTCACCCCGAACAGCAGGCTGCTCAGCAGACGCGATAGCGCCAGCGCGCCGGCCAGTCCGGCCGCGATGCCGATCCCGGCCAGGGTCATGCCGTGTCCCGCCACGGTGCGAAACACATCGGAAGCGCTGGCTCCCAGCGCGACGCGCACGCCGATCTCGCGCGCGCGTTGGGTCACCAGGTACGAAAGCACGCCATAGATCCCTACGCATGCCAGGATCAGCGCCAGCGTGGCCAGTCCTCCGAGCAGGGCCGCCTGCACGCGCCGCTGCGCGACTTCCCGATCGAGCAGGTCGTCGAGTGTCATTATGTTGGATACCGGCTGATCTTTGTCGATGGACCAGACCGCATTCCGCACAGCGCTCACGCGACCCAGCGGATCGCCGCTGGTGTGAATCGCCAGATCCCGGGGAATCATCCAGTTTTCCTTCGTCTGCCAATAAGGGAAATACATCTCCTGGCGCGGCGGCTCATTCAGACGCATCTGACGGACGTCGGCGACCACTCCGACGATGCGGCGCCAGTAAGTTTTGTCTTCGGGCGACCCGAATTTGAAGCGCTTGCCGATGGGATCCCGATTCGGCCAGAACTTGCGCGCCATGGTTTCGTTGACGATAGCCACAGGCGGCGCATCCGGCCCATCGGCGTCCTGGAACAGGCGCCCCCGGCGCAGCGGAATGCGCATCGCTTCGAAGTAACCGGGTGTCACCACGCGGTTATTGGCCTCGTAATTGGAGGCGGGTTCAACTATCGTTCCTTCGGGCGTGAAAGTACTGGTTCCGCCTGCCCAAGTCAGGGGCAACGCGCTGGTGAAGCCGGCCACTTCGACGCCGGGCAGCGCGCGCACGCGCCCCAGGACGCGTTCGAAGAATTCCGATCGCTTGGCAAAATCGCCGTACTTGGTTCTGGGCACCTCCAGGCGCGCGGTCAGGACATGATCCGCGCGAAAGCCCGGATCGAGGCCGCGCAGTCTGGAGAAACTCTCGATCAGGAGTCCCGATCCGACCAGCAGCATCAGCGAAAGGGCCACCTCACCGACGACCAGCAGATTGCGGAAGATCCGGCGTCGCGACCCCACACTTCCACGCCCGCCCTCCTTCAGTACGTCATTCAAGTCGAGCGTAGAAACCTGCAAGGCCGGTGCCATGCCGAAAAGGAAACTGCTGAGAAGCGAAATCGCCACGGCGAAACCCAGCACACGCAGATCGAGCGTCAGCGAAACCGTGCGCGACAAATCTTCGGGGATCAGATTCTTCAAGAATTCGAAGCACCAATCCGCCAACAGAATACCCAGCAAACCGCCGCCGATGGCCAACAGAGCGCTTTCGGTCAGCATCTGCCGGACGATCCGTGTCCGGCCCGCGCCGAGGGCCGTCCGCACAGCAATCTCGCGCTGCCGGCCGGTAGCCCGCGAAAGCAGGAGATTGGCGATGTTGGCACAGGCGATCAGCAGCACAAAAGCAACCGCCGCCATCAGCACGGTCAGTCCGCTACGCGCCTCGCGGGTATAGGTTTCGTGCAATGGCTCGGCGAAAAAGCGCCGAATCTCCGCGTTCGTTTCCGGATACGTGCGCGCCAGCCGCTTGCAAAGAACCTCCAAAGCGGCGTTGGCTTTCGCGACAGTCACGCCTGGCCGCAGCCTGGCCACCACGTTCAGATAGCGCATTCCGCGGTCTGCCAGTCGCTCCGGCGTGAAAGCCATGGGCGACCAAATCTCGGCGTCCTTAAATGGAAACGAAAAGCCTGCCGGCATCACCCCCACCACGGTATACTTCTCGCCGTTCAGCAGGATGTCGCGGCCAATCAGGGCGCGGTCTCCGCCGAATCTTCGCTTCCACAATCCATGACTGATCAGGACGACGCGCGGCCCGCCCGGCCGGTCCTCCTCAGGCAGGAAGACACGGCCCAGAGCCGGCTTAGCGCCGATCATGGCGAACAGGTTTCGGGTAACCCCCGCGCCTTGCAGGTTCTCCGGATCGCCGGAGCGCCCTCCAGGCTCACCTGTCAAATTATAGATACGCTCATTATTAGCGGCTGCGTCTTCGAAGATCTGTGTCTGGGCCTTAATATCGGCGTAGTTGCCGGGTGCGGGCGTGTTGCGCGGGAACCCCACTGCGCTGGCGTCCTCGAACACGGAGACCAGCCGCTGCGGGTCGCGGTACGGCAGCGCGCGCAGCAGCACCGCGTCCACCACGCTGAAGATCGCCGCCGTGGCGCCGATGCCCAGTGTGAGAGTGAGCAGCGCGATGGCCGTGAAGCCGGGACTGCGAGCCAGTAGCCGCAGGCCGTACCGGAGATCCTGGATCAAGGTGCGCATGGGAAGAAGACGGTGCACGCGGGGTTCCGCTACAAGGGCAATGCCGTCAACGCCTCGTGCGCGCGGGTGTCCATTTGCGGGATTAAGTTGTTCATTGGTGGGGCAGGCCTCTCTAGGCCTGCGCGGGTCCTCCAGGGCCCGCAGGGGCCGACGTGGACGTCGGCCGCAGGACTGGAGTCCTGCCCCACAAGCTCAAGCCCTCCCACAACCCGCGCCACTTGCGCAGCACCAACTCCGCCAGGTTCAGCGCGATGGCCAGCGCCAGCAGGAACGGCCACAGTTCGAGCGTCGCTGGAATCGCCCGGCCCGTCGAATCGAAGATCGCGTTCAGTGCCGGATTGTAACGCCCGCCGGTAGCATCCGCCACCTGATGCAGTAACTGATCGTTCGCGCCGTACTCCAGCATCTCGTCTTCCTGCCGGTAGAAGCCCACTTCCGGAAAGGCGCGCGATTCCGCCAACGGCCGCACCCGGAACAATCCCTGCCGCTCGCCGATAGCCAGCCGCGCGCGATAGTGCCCGGCAGCTACCTTGGCCACCTTCAGCGGCGACTGGAAACCGTTCGGCCCGAACGCGAAGATATCGGGAATTGCGGCCGGCTCGGCCACGTCGCGGCCAAGGTGATAATCCACCACCAACTCGTTGGCGGCGCGGTCGAACTCGGCGGCGGCCTCGCTCGATTCGGCGTGCGGCAGCAGGTCCCGGAAAATGTTGGCCCACAGCTTGTCGAATCCCGGCCAAGTCACCCAGGCTGCGGCCCAGCGGTTCTTGGCATCGGAGGTGAACACGGCGGCGCGGCCCAAGCCATATTGCCAGCGCACCAGCAGCGGATCTTCGGGGCCGGCGCGCAGAATCAGGTCCGTCGTCGGCCGCGCGAGGAAGCGCACATAGCCGCGCAACGGCGGCGCGGTCTCGATGTCCACGCCGTCCAGAATCTCGGCGCGATTCACCACCTCGGGGTGCACGTCTTTCTCCACCGCCGTGGAGCCGGTATGCTCTTTCACGTCGCGCAGCACGATCTGCTCCAGGCCGGAGGGGTCGTTCAGAAAATAGGCTTTGCCTTGCGCAAGCTGCGCCACCTTCTCGAGGAAGGCCCGATTCACATCCTGCCCCAGGCCGACCGTGGAGATGGTCACATGGTTGGCCACGGCATCCTTCGACAGCGTCATGCTATCGCCTTCTTCGGAGATGCCGTCGGTCAGCAGCACGATGTGTTTGTAGACCGCCTTGGACGTAAGGATCTTGCGATAGGCTTCGGTCAAGGCGGGCGCAATCTGCGTGCCGCCATCCGGCGTGATGCCTGAGATCAGACGCTTGATGGAAGTGCGGTCGTCCGCGCGGCGCAGCGGCACGGACCACTGGAAGGAATTATCGAAAATCAGCACGCCCACCTGATCGACGGGCCGCAGATTCTCCACCACGCCGACGGCCGCCTGGCGCGCCAACTCCATCTTCTTGCCTTCCATGGAAGAAGATTTGTCGATGATCAGCACCACGGCCGTGCCTTCGGGAGTGCGCGGCGGCGCCAGCTTGGCGGGCAAAGTGCGCTCCAGCGCGTCTTCCTCCTTCTTCTCCACGTAGACGTTGCGGTCGCCGCCGATCCATAGCAGGCCGCCGCCCTGCTTCACGAACTCTTCGAGCGCGATCTTGCGCGACAAGGGAACGCTCTGCATGTCCCAGTTGTTGAAGATCACCAGTTGATAGTCGTCAAGTTTGGCTTGCTGGTCGGGCGGACCGGCGGGCGCGCGCTGCACGTCGAATTGATTGGCTTCGAGCGTGCGCAGCAGGTGCGCCTCGGCGTCGGCCGGGTCGTTGGTTATCAGCAGCACGCGCGGTCGCCGCAGGGTGAGAGCGCTATCGAAATGCGCTTCTCCCAGGCCGGGCGCGCCGATGCGGCCGGCCAACTCGATCGCACCAGTAGAGTTGACGCTGGCGTGTGCCCGGAATTGGTTCGTGCCGGCGATCAGGTTCACGCGACTGGTGCCCAGGGGCTTGCCCTCGGCGGTCATCTCAACGGTAGCTTGCGCGGCGCGCGGAGAATCCAGCGAGATATCCACGGGAAAGCGCTCGCCGCTGAAGACCTGCGCGGGCATGCTCACCGATTCCAGAACCAGGCTGGGACGCGGCCGTCCGGCAAGCGGAATCACGTCGATGGGCACGCCCCGTTGCTGGGCCTGCCAGATGGCGCGCGTGATGCTGCCCAGATTCTCGTTGCCATCCGAAATCAGGAGCGCCCGCGGCACCAGGCCCGCAGGTAGCGTGGCCAGTCCCGCGCGCACGGCGGCCTCCAGATTCGTGCTGTGCGAGGCGGCGCCCGGGCTGTAGCCGAGTTTCCAGGCCTGCCCGGTGCGCTCCGCCGGCGCGGGATTGCGTGGCGCGCGCGCGAAGGGCAGCACCTGTGTCCAGTTGCGCCCGCGCCCCCGCTCCGCCGCGGTCGCCGCCGCCGAGGCCGCATCCAGGTCCGGCTGCGATACGCTGGCCGATGTGTCCACCAGGATTGCCAGGGCCACTCTCGATTCGTAGAACGTGACGCGCGGCTCGGCGAGCGCCAGCAGGATGGCCGCCAGCGCCGCGGCTTTCATAACCAAGCCTGCACGCCGCGCGGAGTTGCGCCATTCCCAAGCCGCCCACACGAGCGGCGCGAGAGCCAGCGGAATCAGCCATGGGTGGGTTGTCATATGGAGCCATCTTCCCCGGAGTGGCGCGCTCCTGTATTACCGGTACCTCGGACGCGCGTTAGCCGGGCTGCGCTGCATCGATCCAACTCCGATATGTCCAAGGCCACCAGTTTCTTGAGGTCATTCATAGACCTCTCGGCGGTGTCCAATGCGCGTCACACTGACTAGCTTCACTGCGTCGTCAATGAAGTTCCAGAATCTTCCGGTCGATGCGGCTGAAGAGCGGATCGTTGAGCGCGTCCAACTCCCTTTGCGCCGGCCGCTTGATTTCGAGCGAGTACTTAACCACGCTGGCGGGTGCGTTTCAGGCGGTTTGCGCGGTATTGATCGTAAGGAATGCCTTTTCCTTTCTACGCGATTCCGAAATCAGACCGTCCGAGAAGTCCTCCCAGACGGCCCCATGTTTCTTGAGGTCGATTAGGACGCCGACTTTGCGACCCTTCTCATCGGTGACGAACTGGATTCCCGTCATGACCCATTCTCCTTCAAGTGACGGCATCGCTGCAATGTAGGTTCACGAAGCCTTCTTCATCGCGACGGGCCGCCGCGAGACGCGCGCTACCCTGCGCCGAAAACGGCCGAACAAGATCCACTCCGCCAGGAGCCCCGCACCGCCCGCCAGCGCCAGCCATTGCCACAGGTCGGTAGCCTCCCGTAGCGGCGCGCCGAACTTGGGAATGCCGCGGCGCGTTTCGGCGGGAACGTCCCATTTGGATTCCCAAAGTTGCGGCAGCGTCAGCGAGTAGACATATTCGCGGTCGCCGGCCAGCACGCGCACAGTACCGGCAGTGCCGCTGAAGAATTCGAGGGACTGGCCGCGCAGCGTGAAGGGTGCGGGATTGCCATCCTCGCGCAGCACGCGCACGCCGCCCGGCCGCACATCGGCATCCAGCGGGACCTTCACAGTGCCCACGCTGCCGGCCGTCAACTCCCAGCGGCGAAAAATCTCGGGCGCCATCCAGCGCAGCAGGTTGGCATAAAGCAAAGGCGTGGCCAGCTCATAGCGCATGGCCGAAAGCGCCGGATGAAAACCCAGCACCACGATCTTCGGCTTGCCGGGCCGCGCCACGATCACGGGGCCTTCGGCCACCTCGGCGACCTTTAAATCGTCGGGCGCCGCTTCGAAAACCGAAGCGGATTCGAGGCGCACGTCCCTGGCGCGCAGACCCGCGCCCAACGGGTGATCGGCGAGCCAATGCGTGAGTGGCGCATCCGATACGCGCGCGCGCACCGGCACGGGAGACCCGCCCGGCGGGGGATCGATCCAGATGGCATCGGCTAACGGCGGCGCGGGCGGACGGAAACGGTCCAGGATTACGAGCGATCCGGCGTTTTGCGCGCTGTATTCGGAAGGTGCCCGAAATGTCGCCACCACCTGCGGACTGGCGGCCAGCACGGGGCGCAGCAGGTCCGGCTCGGCGGAATAAACGGTCACGCGCAGCGCCGGCTGGGCCGGTAGTTGCAACGTGGTGCGATCGTCGGCGGGGAAGCCGTCGTGCGGCAGAAGCTGCGCCCTTAGAAAGCCCGCGGACCGGCTGCGAAACTGGAAGGTGGTTTCGCGATCGGCACCGGGCGCGAGCGCCAAACGCTGGGAGCCGGCCGGCAGATTTCCGGGACCGTCCGCCGAGGGGCCGAAGGTCAGCGCCAGCGTGACCGTGCGCGGCGCAGCGCCGTAGTTGCGCACCGAAACGTAGATCTCCCACACGTCGGAATCGCTCGCCGAACGGCGCACGCCGATGCGGCGCAGCCCGCAGTTTTCGACCGCATCGGGCACACTCAGGAAGCGCAAGTTGCGCATGCCCAGCTTGCCCGGTTCGCGCGCGGCCAGTTTGCCGGTGCCGACGAAGACCACTTCCCCGGCGCGGCGTCCGCTCTGCTGCTGGATCTGGCGCGCGAAGGCCAGGGCTTGGTCCAAGTTCAACGCCGTGGCGCCGGGCGCGGAATCGGCGATGGCTTCTTCCAGTTTCTTGCGGTCGGGTTCGAAGGCGGTGGCGGGCGTGGTGAGGGCGTCGGCGCGCACCAGCATGATGCGATCGCGCGCGGGCACCGCGCGAACATAGGCGCGGGCGCGATCGCGGGCCAAGTCCATCAAAGTACGCGTAGAGTTGCGGGCTGCCATCCAAGCGGAGGTATCCAGGATCAGCACATGATCGCGCGGCGCGGAAGCCGGCGCTCCCAGGCGCAACTGGGCGATGGCCAGCAGCAGCAGCGCGATCGAGGCCAGTTGCAGCAGCAGCGAGAATGGCTGTTGGATGCGCCGGCGGCGCGCGACCACGGTGGGATGCTCGGCCGACACCCAGAAGCGCAGCGTCGAAACCACCTGTCTGCGGTGCGAGCGGTCGAGCAGGTACAGAGCGAACATCACGGCGGACACGGCGCCGAAGGCGACCACAAATTGTCCGAGGGTTAGGTTCAGCAGGTGCATACTAGGAACCGAAAGCAGGCGTCGGCAGGAGTGCCGACGCGGCACGCTGAGAGCGTGCGCCACATCATGCGACACCGCGCGAGCGTACCAGCGGCCCGAAGACGACTTCCTCCACCGGCTGCGCCGTCGAGACTCCGGTGTAGCGGCCGCCGTTGCGCAACGCCAGCTTTTGGATGGCGGCGGCATACTCGTCGAACGCCTGCGTGTAGCGCACGCGCGCCGATCGGTCGAACTGCACTTTCAAGCGCCCCTTCGTTTCGGCATCCTCCAGTTCCAGCTCGCCATCCCACGGCGGAGTGCGGTCCTGCTCCGACCAGATCTGCAACAACATCAGCTCGTGGCCGAAATCCGCCAGCAATTGCAGCGCCCGTTCGCAGCCCTGGTCGTCCAGAAAATCGGAAATTACGATCGTCAGGCCGCGCTGCGAATACCGCGAGATGAACTCGCGCAGCACGGCGAAGAAATCCGTCTGTCCGCCAGCTTCCATTGCGCCCAACGAATCCAGCACCGGACCGAAGCGGTGCCGCCCGCCCGTACACAAATGCCGGTGCCCCAGCTTGTTGGAAAATGGGTGCAATTCGATGGCATCCAGGCGCACCATGCCCACGTAACAAAGCGCGCCCGCCAGCCTACGCGCGTAATCGAATTTGCCGCCAGCCTGCATCGAATCGCTGGTGTCGAGCAGCATGCGCACGGGCACGCGCGGCTCGACCTGAAACATTTTCAGGAAGAGCTTTTCGAGGCGCAAGTAGGCGCGCCAGTTCACCGCACGCAGATCGTCGCCGTGATGGAAACTGCGATGGTCCAGAAACTCCTGCCCGGCGCCCGAAAAACGCGATGGGTTGTGCCCGCCGACCAAGCCCGGAAACGACTTTTGCCAGCGCAGGGCCAAGCGCTCCAGCTTCTCCAGAAACTCGCGGTCGAGAATGGGCGCGGCGTCCATGACCTGTTGGCGGGCTTACGCGGCGGCGTGCACGGAAACGTCCTGGATGATCGTGTTCAGTATGGTTTCCGGCGTTTGGCCGTCCGCGTGGGCATCGAAGTTCAGAATGATGCGATGACGGAGGACGGCGCGCGCCACGTGCTGCACGTCGTCGATCGAGAGATGGTAGCGGCCGCGCATCAGCGCCAGCACGCGCCCGCACTCCACCAGGGCCTGCGCGCCGCGCGGAGAGCTTCCGTAGCGCACGTACTTGCGGGCCACTTCGTGCGCTTCCATCTGTTCCGGCTGCGTGGACATCACCAGTTGGATGGCATACTCCTGCACGTGCGGCGCGACCAGAACTTCGCGGCATACCGCGCGCACTTCCAGGATGGCTTCGCGGTCGAGCACCGCACTGACCTGCGCCTCTTCCCGCTGAATGGTGCGTTCCACGATGCGGTTCAGTTCCGCGCGCGTGGGGTAGGTTACCAGGATTTTCATGAGGAAGCGGTCGAGCTGCGCCTCGGGCAGCGGGTAGGTGCCCTCCATTTCGATGGGATTCTGGGTGGCCATCACCAAGAATGGACGCTCCAGCTCGTGCGTGGTGGTGCCGCTGGTGACGGTGCGCTCCTGCATGGCCTCCAGCAGCGCGGATTGCGTCTTGGGAGTTGCGCGGTTGATTTCATCGGCCAGCACCAGGTTGGCGAAGATAGGGCCGGGCTGGAAGCGCAGGAACTTGGCGCCGTGGTCGCTGGTTTCGATGATCATGCTGCCCACGATGTCGGCGGGCATCAGGTCGGGGGTGAACTGAATGCGGGAATATTTCAATTGCAGCGCGCGCGCCAGGGTGCGCAGGAGGGTGGTCTTGCCCAGACCCGGCACGCCTTCCAACAACACGTGCCCGGAGGCCAGCAGGCAGATGAGCACACCCTCCACGACGTCGTCTTGGCCTACAATGATTTTGGCGATTTCGGCTCGAACGCTGGCCAGACGTTCGACGGCCACTTCCAGTGCCGCTTCGGTTCCCACTTTATTATTGTAGAGCACGGTGGTGGTAATTACAGGCGGTTAAATATTGGCCGCCGATGAACGCCGATGAACGCGGATAAGGCCGGTCACGGGGCTGCTGCACCAGATCGGCTGTGTCGAATGCCGCGTTTTTTCGATTCTTCGCATTTCGTCGCTTTGGCGGTTTGGTGGGCGCAGGTCGAAATTGGCTTTCGTTTCGAGCTTTTGTTGAAAACAAGGGCGCTAGTTGGGTTCGTTCGGTTTTTCTGCCTTGGGTTCGTCCCTACGTTTTTTCCGTGTAACATCGTGTAACGTTCGGTGACATCGGGCTTGATCGGCGCGGCGCGCTGCCGGCTTGGGTTACGGCTCGATGGCGAATACTGTGCCTCTTCCGGCGGCTCCCCCGGCGGAGGTCGTGCCATAGAGCACGCCGCTCGAGCTCAAGGCCAAGCCTGCCAGGGGGATCGCGCCCTCTCCGTTCTCGCCTGTGAAGGCGTGCAGCACCGTTTCCGTCCAGGCGCCGCCCGGCGAGGACGGCGGCGTGAGTTCGAATACGATTCCGCAGCCCGCGACTACGTAGTATGACGCCGGGCAAGCGGGGGTGGCGCTTCCGGCGCTTGAGGTCGTGCCGTAGATCGCACCATTCTTGCCCACCACCACTCCCGCGACCGGGAGAGCCCCGTCACCGTCGGCTCCTGTAAAATTGTAGATGACGGCGTATGCCCACGTCCCACTTGATACCGTCGGCGGCGTCAACTGGAACACTGTGCCGCACCCGAATTCGATGCCGCCGGAGGTGGCACACACGCCGGGGCCTCCGTAATAGGTTGTCCCGTATAGCGCCCCGCCCGGGCCGACGGCGAGGGCGGCCTGCGGTTCTGCGCCGTCGCTGGGTGGCCCAGTAAACGTGTGCAACGTTGCCTCCGTCCAGGCGGCACCGCTAGGGGTTGTGGGCGGGGTCAGTTCGTAAACCACTCCGCAGCCAAAGGCGCCGCAAAACTCGTCGCCTCCGTAGAGCGTGGTCCCGAGCAGCGATCCACCTTCCGATACCACGCCCGCAAATGGCCATCCTCCCCCAGGCGAGCCCCCAAAAGTGTATAGCACCGACTCCGTCCAAGGGGCCCCCAGCGTTGCTGGGGGCAGCAAGGCGGCTGCCGTTCCCGTTGGGCCGCCGGAGCCTTGGGTCGTGGCGTATAGCGTTCCGCCCGGGCCGATGAGCAACGGCCCGTTCGGCGCCGCGTTCTCGGAGCTGCCGCTGAAGGCGTGCAAGACGGTCTCCGTCCAGGTTCCTCCCGCAGCGGAGGGTGGCGCGAGTTCAAAGACTACGCCGGTGCAACCGCCGCACCCGCCCCCGACGGTAACGCTATAAAGCGCTCCCGTTGTGCTGCCGAGAACCAAGGCCGATTCGGGGTATTGTCCATCGGACCCATTGAAATTATAGAGCACGCCTTCCTTCCAGGGCTCTCCCGCGGGCTTGGTCAGCTCAAATACCGTTCCGAGGACGGATGCGCCTCCGCCGTAGGTTGTGCCATACAGTGCGCCGTTCTTACCGATTACCACTCCCGCCTTGGGATCGCCGCCGTCCGGGCTGCCTTTGAAGCTGTACAGCGTTTCGTAGGTCGGGGCCTGGGCCACGCTGGCGTGCGGGATGAGAAGGGCGAGCGCGGCAAGAAGCATGACGCGGGATGGCTGGCGCTGCCTTCTGATGCGGCTGCAGCGTGTTGTCGAGTGATCTTTCATATCTGCGGCGGTTTGCGTTGGCTTGGCGGCTCGTGCCGTCACCTCGTTTGGCGCTGCGCTGCAAGCGGGGGTCCGTTCCGCCCAAGCTCGCATCTGACGGTCGTCGTGGGTACCGACGCCGCTTCCCATAGCTTTCTGCATCCGTACCTGGTGCTCTACCAGTTCCGGTTCGGCTGGGCCCGGGTCGCCAGCCGGAATTTGCCCGACGAGCATAGCGTCAATTGCGGAGATCTCCCCCTGCACCCTGATGCGCTTCGCGCGCGCGGTTTCGTCGCCGATGTCCCGCCACTGTGGGTGATTGCTTATCCGCGCTTCTTCGGCGCGAATTCGGTCGTTCGTAACGAGTTGTCCGTTGACGAGGTAAGGCATTTGATTTTAGAGCTCGTCTATGGTGTGATCGCGAATACCGTGCCTCTTCCGGCGGCTCCCCCGGCGGAGGTCGTGCCATAGAGCACGCCGCTCGAGCTCAAGGCCAAGCCTGCCAGGGGGATCGCGCCCTCTCCGTTCTCGCCTGTG
>Ga0302325_10001100_pt1 | contig 70359 bp, 78 predicted proteins | sample Palsa_T0_2_FD_201948 | JGI IMG/M metagenome (GOLD analysis project Ga0302325, IMG submission 201948) | Peat permafrost microbial communities from Stordalen Mire near Abisko, Sweden - Palsa_T0_2 | ecosystem: Environmental > Terrestrial > Soil > Palsa > Peat permafrost | place: Sweden: Abisko...
CGTGCGCCTGTCGCAGAGGAACCATGCCATCGACCTGGCCATCTATCCCCTCGGCTCATGCACCATGAAACACAATCCGCGGTTGTGCGAAAAAATGGCGCGCCTGCCTGGGTTCGCTGACATTCACCCCCTGCAGCCGATTTCCACGGTTCAAGGCGCCCTGGCCCTGATGGAGGAACTCGCCCACTGGCTCGAGACCCTTACAGGCATGCCGGCGGTGGCGCTCTCGCCCAGGGCCGGCGCCCACGGCGAACTCTGCGGACTTCTGGCCATGCGCGCCGCACACGAAGCGAGGGGAGACGCCCGCAAGACGGTGCTCGTCTCCACGTCGGCCCACGGGACCAATCCGGCGACCGCCGCTCTTGCCGGATACCAAGTCGTAGAGATCGGGCAGACGAGCGATGGGCGGGTTGACGTTGCCGACCTCGCCGCCAAGCTCAACCGCGACGTGGCTGCGGTGATGGTCACCAATCCCAATACCTGTGGTCTCTTCGAGCGCGATGTGATCGAGATCGCCAGCCTCACGCATGCTGCGGGCGCGTACTTCTATTGCGACGGCGCCAACTTCAACGCCATCGTCGGGCGCGTACGACCCGGCGACCTCGGCGTTGACGCGATGCATATCAATCTTCACAAGACCTTTTCGACGCCCCACGGCGGAGGGGGTCCCGGAGCTGGTCCGGTCGTGTTGAGCGACGCCCTCGCTGCGTTCGCACCCTTACCCTGGATCGTGCACGGCAAGGACGGTCTAAACCTTCTTGAGCACAGCGCTGACGAAGCCGGTGCTGCCCTTGGGCGTATGTGCGCGTTCCATGGTCAGATGGGCATGTACGTCCGAGCCTTGGCCTACATGATGAGCCACGGCGCCGATGGCCTGTTTCAAGTATCCGGAGATGCGGTCCTCAACGCCAACTACGTCAAGGCTCGGATGAAAGACACGATGAGCGCTCCGTTTGCGGACGGACCATGCATGCACGAGGTCCTTTTTGACGATACCTGGCTCGAGGGAACGGGCGTCACGACCCTTGATTTCGCCAAGGCCATGATCGACGTGGGGTTCCACCCGATGACCATGTATTTCCCGTTAGTCGTGCACGGAGCGATGCTGATCGAACCGACCGAGACCGAGTCCAAGCGCGAACTTGATCGCTTCTGCGACGCCCTCCTAGAGCTGTGCGCCGCGGTGGCGGCTGGCGATGTCGATCGTTTCGCCGGCGCGCCATTCAAGGCCCCGTTATACCGCCTCGATGAGACCCTCGCCGCTCGCAGGCCGCGACTTCGGTGGGTGCCCAGCCCTGAGGAAACACCTTAAGACGCGCCGGCCCGGTTCCGCAGTATGGCCGAAATGCCACGCCTGACCGCAACTTGAACGTCGGCGTTGAATCCTCACACGGGACGCCTCCCTTGCGCCCAAATGCGGGCCATATGAGGAGGCCGCTGACGTTGCCTCCTCTCTCCGGACCTGGCGCGGCGGCAGAGTTTCCAACCTCCATGTCCCTCGCTGTCCTGCGCAGTTCCACCCTTGTCCGCCCCGCCTACTGGCGACAGCTTTGGCGGCGGATGGGCCGCGGCGCGCTACTGGCTGTTGCTTGGCTTCTCGTAGCCTTCGGCTTGATCGGCGCCGTTCTTCCCGGCCACCTGGGTGTGCCCGTACTCATCGTCGGCCTTATCGTCGTGCTGAGGTCGTCATTTCAGGCGCGCCGGCAGTTCATCGACCTACAGCGTCGGCATCCCAGAATTGTCCTTCCCATTCGCAGGCTCCTGCGTCGCGACCCGGAAGTGCTGGCCGTGGCGTGGCAGCAGGTGCTCCGACTCGAGCGGCTCATTTTGCCGACAAGCTGGCGCATCGCACGCCGGCTCCGGAAGCGGTTTTCCCGCTCGGCGCGCATGGGTGAGGGTCCGCGCTCAATGGGTGATTAGGACTGACTGCAATCTGTGAGAGCGGCGGATTAGGGCTCTCAGGAGAGGCGCGCGGCCATTGTTCGGATACCGGCGTCAACCAGAGGATCGGATTCCGCACCCAGGATCCTGGCGACGAGGATTGCTTCCGAAATGTCGGCCGCCAGGTCAGCGGCGGCCGATCTGACGTAAGAGGCCGCCTGGGTTTCCGCTGTGGCGATCCGGCGCTCCGCCAGGGCGCGTCGCCGACGTAGATCAACCTCGAGCGCAATCTGCGCTTCGGCCCGCAGGCGTTCCGCGTCGGCCTGGGCCGTCTTCATCATCTCGGCCGCCGCCGCCTCGGTGGCCTGATGCTGGAGCCTGATCTGGTCGAGCAAGGTCTGAGCTTCGTGGCGGAGGCGAGCCGCTTCGTCGAGTTGGGCCTGGACGCGGGCGCCCGCGTCGTCGAGCGCCTTGGCCACCATCCCCGGGACCTTCGCCCTCCACAGCCCCGCTAGGAAGACGATGAGCGCAAGCGCTATCCAGAAGTGTGCGTCCCTCGGATCGAATAGAGACACCCTAAGATCCTCCCTCTTCATGGCCAGCGAACGCCGCCGCAAGCTCGGTTTCCGCCGGTGGTTTGCCCGTCAGGCGTCCGATCATGGCGCCCGCGGCGACGCTGGCGATCGATCCCAGGTGCGTCATCGCCTCGCTCCGTGCCAATCCGATCCGAGCCTCCGCCGTTGAGAGAATTTTCGCCAACGCCTCATCCTCTTCGCTGCGCCTCGCGTCTCCGGCCGCCTTGACCTGGGCTATCGCCTCGTCGGCGAGCTTGCGCGCCCGCGCCCTGGCTCCAGCCATCTCGCTGGCGGCCTCGGCGGACTTGGCCACCGCCTCGTCGCGCATCCGCCTCGCCTCGCCGATTTCGCCTGATATCCTGTCTTCGCGGGCGTCGATCGTCCCGCCGATGCGCGGCAGGAACACCTTGGCTAGAAGAAGATAGAGGACTCCGAAGGTGATCAGCGCCCAGACAATCTGCCCAGGCCACTGAGCGAGATCGAACTGCGGAAGGCCGCTCGCGCTCTCCGGGGCCGCTGGCGGCATCAACGCCTAGACTTTCACAAACAAGATGATGAACCCCATGACGAATCCGAAGATCCCCATGGATTCGGTAAGCGCCATGCCGAGAAACAGCCAAACCCGTTCACCGGCCGCGGCTGATGGATTGCGGATCGAGGCCTGGAGATAGTTGCCGAAGATGATGCCGAGACCCGCGCCGGCGCCGATGAGGCCCGTCATCGCGAGACCTGCCCCGATGTACTTAGCTGCTGTAATGTCCATTTCCGGAGAAGTTCCTCTGTGATGGTTGGTTGTATTAGTGACCGTGATCCAGATTCACGACCTCGTTGAGATAAACGCAGGTGAGTGCGGCGAAGATAAAAGCCTGCAGGAAGGCGACGACGAATTCGAGCGCCAGCAGGGCGACGATGCTCATGAATGAGACGACGGAGCCCAGGAACCCCAGGCTCGCCAAGCCACCTTGAAGCCCAAAGAGCGCCAATCCGACGACGAATGAGCCGAACATGTAGGTGACGACGTGGCCGCCCAGCATGTTGCCGAACAGCCGCATGGCCAGAGTCAGGGGACGCACGGCGAAAGAGATGAATTCGATGAAGGCCAGGGGGATGCCCATCCCCCAATGCACGCCCTTCGGCCAGAAGAGGGTGAAGAAACGAATCCCGTTGTGGGCGAAGCCCACGACGATCACGATCGAGAACGTCATGACCGCCAGGGTCGCCGTGACAGCCAGTTGCGAGGTCGCCGTGAATCCCCCTGGCGCCAGGCCAATGACGTTCAACACCGCAATGAGCAGGAACAGAGTAAAAACGAAAGGCAGAAAAGGCCGGCTGCGATCGCCGATAATTGCTCCGGTGAGCGCGCCGTCGACCACACCGTAGAGCATTTCCGCCAGCGCCTGCATGCGGCCCGGAACGAGCGCGCGTTTGGCGGCCACGGCGAAGAAGACTGTTATCAGCGCCGCGGCGATGAACAGGAAGAGAACCGAATTGGTGATCGACAGATCGATCGCGCCGCCGCCCGGCATCCGGACCGGCGGCCAGTCCACGACCTTGCGGACCATGAACTGCTCCATCGGCTCGATAGCCGCCATTGGTCGCCCTCAGCTCCTTCAATCGTCGTCGACGCCGAGAGAGTCGACGCTTGAATCACTCTTCTCCGCCTGGGCGCTGATCCGAGAGGCGGTAAGGACCGTCCCATAAACCGAGAGCGCCGCTCCGACCACCAACCCGCCTAGAATGCCCCACGGGCTGGTGCGGGCGAAGTGGTCCAAAACCCACCCAAATCCCAGGCCGCCCAGCACGCCGCCAAGCATCTGGCCAAGAAGCCGGTAGCCGCTCTGCGCCCCGTCGCCAATACCCCGAAGGCCGGTCCGAGGACGACTCGCGGCCTCCAGCGCACCCAGCCTCCTGTCAAGACGCTTAAGGGCGCCCGTCGTCGAATCGTCCGGGTCGGACATAGACAAGTCCAGGCGACCGTTCGCGCCTCGACCAAAAGCTTTTCTCGGTCGGCGCGGAACCTATCGTCGGTTGTGCAGTGCGTCAAGTTGACTGCGGGCCGAATTGAGGGTTGAATTTCTTGTATAATATGGCTTGGCGGCGCAAAGCTCAGGGGTGTCCCGGGTCTAGCGAGGAACACCAGCGGCTTGATCTGTGTTTAGTCTCCCGCGGGAGGGAGCATTAGTCGAGGAGACCAAACCGTGGTCAAATTGAACGCGGCGAAACGCAAGAAGCTTTCTGACACCGAATTCGCCGGCCCGGGCCGGACCTACCCGATCCCGGATAAGGCGCACGCCCGTGACGCCAAGGCGCGGGCGTCGCAGGCCCAGCACGCCGGCCGGATGTCAAAGGCGCAGGAACGCGCGATCGACGCCAAGGCCGACCGAAAGCTCGAGAGCTAAGGTCGACCAGCAAACCGCGCAAACCACGGGCTCGGACACGAAATAGGCCAATGCCCGTCTTTGCGACTGCTCGCCCGGGAGAGCCCTCAGCGCCTTCATTTGGACTCCTCCTCACTGGGCCGCCAAGGCCTCAGCTTGACGTAGATCGACGGAAACCAGCTGTGAAAGGCCGGCGCGGGGCATCGTGACGCCGAACAGTCGATCCATGCGGGACATCGTGAGTGGGTTGTGGGTGATGACCACGAATCGCGTTGGTGATCGCAGACACATTGCCTGAAGCAGGTCGCAGAATCTGTCGACGTTGGCATCGTCCAAGGGCGCGTCGACCTCGTCGAGAAAACAGACGGGGGCCGGATTGGCTAAGAAGACGGCAAATATGAGCGCCACGGCGGTAAGCGCCTGTTCCCCCCCGCTCATCAGACTCATCATCGCCATTCGTTTCCCTGGCGGACACGCGAAAATCTCCAGGCCGGCCTCGAGGGGGTCGTCAGCTTCAACAAGGCGCAGCTCGGCTTGTCCGCCGCTGAAGAGGGTCGTGAAGAGCGCGCGGAAGTGGCCGTTGATGATCTCGAACGCGGCCGTGAGTCTGCTTCGGCCCTCGGCGTTGAGCTCTGCGAGGCCCTGGCGAAGTCGCGTCACGGCGCCGGCAAGATCGGCTCGCTCGGCTCGCATGGCCTGAAAGCGGCTCGCGAGTTCCGCGACCTCTTCGTCGGCGCGAAGATTGACGGGGCCAAGCGAGTCACGCTCGCGCTCCAGGGAGGCGAGCCGCTCATCAATGACTGCCGGCGACATTTTTGGCCCCGGTTCGGCCGTGCCAATCCTTCTCCCCAACGCCGCTGGAGCTAGGCCGGTCGCCTCGATGACCGCGCCGGCCTGCTCCGTGACCCGTTGGTTTGCGGCCTCGAGACGTGCGGCGATGGTGGCGCGCCGCTCGCGCGCATCCGCAGTGGCGGCGTCCGCGGCCCTCGACCGGCGATCGGCCTCGACCTTCGCCGCCTCGGCCTCGTCCAACGCGGCGCTCGAGCGAGTCCTGCGGCCCTCGATGGCGGCGAATTCATCGAGAAACGCGGATCTCCGGGCCTCGAATGTTGCTGGCGCAGCCTGGGCGGCCACTAGCGCCTCCATGGCTAGAGCCCGCGCCTCGATGAGACTGGTCCGGCGATCGCTCGAGGTGGAGGCTCGTCGCCCCCAGTCGGCCTGCTCGCGACGGAGCGTCTCCAGACGACGCTGTCGGTTGTTGCGTTCATGCACCTCCACATCCAGGGCTGCCCTTGCGCCCGCCGCCGTTTCTCGCGCCACAACCGCCGCCGCTCTCGCCTGGGCCAGCAACGTGTCCTTGTCGGCGGGAGCGCAAGCCTTCGCCGCCGCGGCTTCGGCGGCGGCGAGCAATGCCACCGCCTCCTCCCGTTCCGCCTCGAACCGGGCTATGGTCTCGTCGAGCGACAAGGCGCGGCTCTCACGCCTCGCTCCCTCGCGCCCCAGTGCTTCGACAAGCTCCCGGACTTTCACCAACTCGAGATCGGCGGCTGCGGGACCGCCGCGCGCCAGCCGAGCCGCCTCGCGGGCGCGCCCCATGGCCTCGACCGTCGTAGCGTGAACCGCTTCGGCTTCGTCAACGGCCGGAGTGAGAACCTCGATCTGTCGCTCGATGGAGGCGAGGCGCGCCTTCTGCTCGAGCCGCGCCTGCGCGGGACGGGGCGCATCTGATCGGCCACTGAAGCCGTCCCAACGCCAAAGGTCGCCCTCCCGGGACACCACTCTCGTCCCCGGGGGCAGGAGCGCCTGAACGCTAGGACCCTGAACCCGTTCGACCAGGCCCGTGAAGGTGAGCCGCGCCGCTAACTGAGCAGGCGCCGATATCAAGGGCGCCAACGGCGACACGCCGGGGGGCCACGCCGGCCCGTCGGCCTGGCGTCCTCCCCAAAACCGGGCTGCGCGCGGATCCACGGACGCTTCGAGATCGTCACCCAAGGCGGCAGCCAGCGCCGCCTCCATTCCGGGCGAAACGGACACCATGTCAATTGCGGGTGGAAATTCGCTGGATTTCGGCGCTGCTGCGACGCCGGCTAGGCCGCGGGCCTCGGCGACAAGACGGCGAAGACTATCTTGAGCCGTTCGCGCCGCCTCCCGCGTGGCAGCTTCTTCGGACATCGAAGCCGCCAGGGCGTCCTCGGCCGCGTCGTGAGCGAGATGGGCTTCGGCCAGGCGACTCTTGGCGCGCGCCAGGGCCTCTGACGCCTGCTCCAGCGCCGCGTCGGAGGTTGGAGCGATGGCTCGTCGCTCGGTTTGCGCTTGAGCGAGGGCCCGCCGTGTGCGCGCCAGCAGGGACCGACCCTCCTCGACGCGCGTCTCGGCGGCACTGGCTTGGGCCGCCGCCGCGGCGATCTCGGAGGCGAGGGCTTCGACCTCTCCCTCCGCGGCGGCGCGAGCGCCCTCGGCGTCATCCGCCGCGGCCTGAAGGCGGGGCAAGCGTTGGGGGGATCGCGCGGTCTCGGCCTCTAGTTGGGCGGTCTCGGCCTTCAGATTGGCGAGAGCGCGGCCCGCGTCTTCGACGAACTGGCCCTCGCGGTTCGCATCAGCATCCAGCCTCGAGATTTCGGCGCTCAGCCGCTGGCTCTCGACCGCTCCGTCCTTGAGAGCGCGTTCGAGGCGGTCTCTGTCGATGGAAAGACGATTCAGAGCAGCCGCGATCGCGGTCTCCTCCTCTCGCCTTGGCTTTATGAGCGCCTCGGCCTCCATCGCCGCGACCAAGGCGACGGCAGCCTCTCTTGAAGTCGTTTCGACGGCGGCGTCCGCGCTGGCCGATTCGGCCTGGGCCCGTTCGAGATTCAAGCTGGCCTCTGCCCACCTTGCGTAAAGCACGGCGCCTTGAAGCGAGCGGATTTCTGCGCCTACTTTGCGATAACGTTCAGCGTGGCGCGCCTCCCTTTTTAGGCGACCAAGGCTCGCCTCCACCTCGCGCATGATGTCGTCCAGGCGCGTGAGATTAGCTTCCGCCGCCCGGAGCCTCAGTTCGACGTCGTGGCGGCGGCTGTGAAGGCCCGAGACCCCCGCCGCCTCCTCGAGGATCCGACGACGGTTCTGTGGCCGGGATGCGATGAGCTCGGAAATCTGGCCCTGCCGCACGAGGGCCGGAGAATTGGCGCCGCTGGACGCGTCGGCGAATACCAATTGAACGTCACGGGCCCGCACCTCGCGGCCATTGATCCGGAACTGTGATCCCTCGCCGCGATCAATCCGGCGAACGACCTCTAGAGTTGGGGCGGAGTTGAACTCGGCCTCCACCTCGAAGTCCGTGTTGTCGATAGTCAGAGCCACCTCGGCGTGATTTCGCGCCGGGCGATCCGCGGAGCCGGAGAAGATGACATCATCCATGCCCTCGCCGCGCAGGGCCTTGGCGGAGTTCGCGCCCATAACCCAACGCATCGCCTCGAGCAGATTGGACTTGCCGCATCCATTTGGGCCGACGATGCCGGTCAAGCCCTCTTCGATCCGAAACTCGGTGGGATCGACGAACGACTTGAAACCAGAAATGCGAAGCCTGGAAAAATGCACGATGTTCGCCCGAACTTACCTTCGCTCCGCCGCCGCAATGGCGGCGCCGAGGCTCTCGATACTTTGCTCGCCTTCGAGTTTTCGATCGCCGACGACAAATGTTGGCGTGCCGGCAATACCGTTGTCCTTCCCGTTACGGTCGGACCGAGCCTCCAGGGCGTTCAGGGCCGCCTGATCCTTCATGCAGGCGTCGAACTGATCCTGTGTCAAACCGGCGTTCTTGGCGATTCGGAGCAGTGGCCCATATGCGTCACCCTCTTGAACCATCTCCTCCTGAGCATGGAAGATCGCGTCAACGATCTCGAAATATTTCGCCGGCGCGGCGCATCGTGCGGTCAGGAAACCGGCTGCCGCCAACGTCGGCTGTCCGGTGAGCATCTCGCGGAACACGTACCGCGCCTTGCCCGTATCGATGTATCTGGCCTTGAAAGTCGGGTAGACGCTGATCGCCCAAGCCGCGCAGTGGGGACAACCGACCGAGGCATACTCGATGACGCTCACCTGCGCCTTGGAGTTTCCGAGCGCCATGTCGTCCGAGTAAGGCTGCCCCGCGCGCGCCAGCGTGACGAGACCAAACGCCAGGGCCGCGGCCAGTATGTTGCGGCGGCGCAGGCCGCGGATCATGGCGATGACGCTTTCCCGCCCGCCTCGGCCTGGGAGATGGCGGCGTCGATTTGAGCCATCGACATTTCGCCCTTGTCGTAGACCTTCCCGTTGATCACGAAGGTCGGTGTGCCGGTGATCCCCTGCTTCATGTAGCTGTCCCAACGAGCATTCAGGGCCGCCAGCGCCTCGTCGTTCGTGATGCAGTTTTCGAACTGGGAATCGGTGAGGCCTGCCGAGCGAGCGATATTGAGCAGGATCTGATGCGGCTGCCCTGTCTGCTCCATATCTCCCTGGGCGTGGTAGATGTCATCGACTACGCCGAAGTATTTGTCCTTGCCGGCGCAACGGGCGGTGAGGAAGCCGGCGGCGGCGATCGAGGGATCGCCCGTGAGAGCTTCGCGGAGAACGTATCTCACCCTCTGGGTGTCGATATACTTTGCCTTGAAGGCCGGAAATACGTCGCTGTTCCAGCGGCCGCAGTGTGGACAGGCGACCGACGCATACTCCACGATCGTCACTTTGGCCTTGGGGTTTCCCATCGACATGTCGTCGGCGGTGACGGCTGTCGTCGCCTGCCCGCATCCCGTGAGACAAAGGGCGACAAGAAGCCCGGGAAGCAACAGGGCGATACGGCGCATTTGAGTTTCCTGTCGGTCCGTTGACGGCAATAGAACGCGATTCTGTCAAGACGCCGAGGGCGCCAATGTGGCGCATCCCCTCGCGAGTCGCCGCCAAATCTCAGCTTCTGCGCATGACCTCACGACCGAGCCTTGTTAGCGATTTCTTGAGCGGGCCGTCACGCAGCCCCGCCAAGCTCTCGGCGAGATGCTTTTCCTTGGCGGCGTCCATCGGTCTACCAAATTCCTGGTGAATCGAAGGACGGGGATTGCGTCCGGCGCGCATGGAGCCCCTCAAAGGACCCTGGACGATGCGCAGGCGTCCGACGGCGTCAGCTCCGAGGAAGAGGTTAACTCGGGAGATAATCTCTTCGCATTGATGCTGGATGAGAGCGGCCGACGGTCCATCGACGCGTATTTCCAGGGCGGCGGGACCAGCGCGAGTCCTGACTAGTTTTACCGGTTCGCTGTGCTTCGCCAGCGTGTCCCCCACGATCTCGCGCCACCTGGCCGCGAGGCCGTCGGACCCTTGGCCGAAACGTTGATCGAGCGCCTTCATCGCCGCCGCGAGCGCCCTGCTGGCGGTCGGGGGTGTCCAGCCGATCGCGCGCGTCCTTTTGCTGGCTAGAATAGCCGCAGCTTCCCGCAGAGATGGCAAGGGACGTGGCACCGCCGGCATGTTACCGCGCGGATCGATGTCCGTCGCGCATATCCGCACCGACCTGCTGACTTGGTACGACGCAAACCGTCGCGATCTTCCCTGGCGCGCCGCCGTTGGCGAGAAACCGGACCCTTATCGCGTCTGGCTGTCCGAGATCATGCTCCAGCAGACGACCGCAGCCCATGCCACGCCGTATTTCGTCGCCTTTACCAGCAGATGGCCGACAGTCGAGGCGCTTGGTCGTGCGAAGACCAGCGATGTGATGGCGGCTTGGTCGGGGCTTGGATACTATGCGCGAGCCCGCAATCTCATGGCTTGCGCCAGGCAGGTCACCGAGACGGGAGGCGTCTTCCCATCAGCGGAAGCGGACTTGCGGGCGTTGCCCGGGATCGGTCAATATTCGGCCGCCGCCATCTCCGCGATCGCTCATGGCGAAGCCACCAACGTCGTAGACGCCAACGTGCAAAGGGTCATCGCCCGGCTCTTCGCTGTCGAGACCGAATTGCCCGCCGCCGCACGCGAACTGAAGGTCCTCGCTGAGCGCCTCGTGCGCCCGGAGCGAGCTGGGGATTGGCCACAGGCGCTGATGGACCTTGGGGCCCTTGTCTGCCGGCCGCTCGTGGCGCTTTGCGGTGAATGTCCAATCGCGCCGCATTGTCTTGCGCGGTCCCGAGGAGAGCCGCAGACCTATCCGAAACGCCGGCCCAAGGCGGATCGGCCCGCAAGACATGGCGTGGCCTATGTGATGACCCACGCCAGAAGGGTCGCGATGATCCAACGGCCGACCCGAGGGCTCCTTGGCGGCATGTTGGGACTGCCGACGTCGGAATGGCGGGAGGGGTCATGGAACATGAACGAGGCTGTGGCAGCCGCCCCCATGGCGCTGAACTGGTGCGTGGCGGGAACGGTCCACCACATGTTCACGCACTTCTCCCTCACCTTGGATGTCCTATCTGGTGGGGCGACAACGGCCGACCCATCCTTCCTCTGGATGCTCCAAGGCGAGGCGCGATCGGCAGCGCCCACGGTGTTCCGCAAAGCCATCGCGCTCGGGCTTTAGGTCGTCGAGGCCCGCAGTTTCGCCCGGAGGACATCGATGGGCGCGAGGCCTGCGTCGGTGCGGACATGCCAGAACGTCCAGCCGTTGCAGGCGGGCTGTGATTGGGCCAAGGCGCCCAACTTGTGGATCGAGCCCGTCAGTTGGCCCATTGCAAGGGAACCGTCGGCCCTCACCCTGGCTGTCCGCTCTCCCTTGGGGCACCAGACCAGGTCGCCTGGGTTGAGCAACCCCGCCTCGACGACGTTGCCGAAAGGCACCCGCGGTTCGTCCTTGCGCGAGCCCGTGATTTCCAGATCGTGGGGCGAAGCAGGCGAAATCTGGTCGATCCTTGTCCTGGCCAGAGCCGCGTAGCGCGCTTCGCGCTCGATTCCGATGAATCGGCGGCCCAGCCGCTTGGCTACCGCGCCAGTGGTGCCGACCCCGAAAAAGGGGTCGAGGATGACGTCGCCCGCGCGCGTGGACGCTAGGATCACCCGGTGGAGAAGCGCTTCGGGTTTTTGCGTCGGGTGCGCCTTGACGCCATTTTCGTCTTTGATCCGCTCGTCCCCAGTACACAGCGCCAAAGTCCAATCCGAACGCATCTGCAGATCATCGTTGGACATCTTCATCGCGTCGTAATTGAAGACATACCGGCGCGCGCCGCGGCTCTTGGCGGCCCAGATCAGGGTTTCATGAGCGTTCGAGAATCGGGTGCCTTTAAAGTTCGGCATCGGATTGGACTTGCGCCAGATGACGTCGTTCAAAATCCAGAAGCCTAGATCCTGAAGCAATGAGCCCACTCGGAAGATGTTGTGATAACTGCCGATCACCCAGAGGGCGCCATCGTCCTTGAGCACGCGCCTGCAGGCGCGGAGCCACGCGGCTGTGAAAGCATCATAGGCCTCGAAGGAGGCGAACCGATCCCAATCCGCGTCCACGGCATCCACTTTCGAATTGTCGGGGCGCAAGAGGTCCCCGCCGAGTTGCAGATTGTATGGAGGATCGGCGAACACCAGATCGACGCTGGCCTCGGGCAGCTTTGCCAGTTCTTCGACGCAGTCTCCGACAATGATGGTGTCGGGAAAAGCCATCCGCCCCTCGCAAAAAAGGGAAGATCGCCAAACGTAGTGAACATCGACTTAAGCTGCGGCCTGCCGTCAGCCTATCCACTGCACCCACGCTCCATGAGGGTGCACGTGGGCGAGAAGTCTATCGGTCCCGCCCGGCCAAAGCATAAGCCTGAGCTCCACCGTGGCCATGTCAGAGAGTGGCGGCTCCATTCGGAGCCAAGCGAATGGGGCCGTAGGCGTCGCGGTCGCGCCCACGGCCTCGATCATTTCACCGAGCGCTCGCTGCGCCTCGGCGGTGAGGTATTGCCAGAAGATGGAGTGGAAGAGGACGGTAACGGCGCCTTCACAGGGGCCGGCGCGACGGCCGACCCAGGCGACGGCGTCGGCTGTTTCCACTTGAACGCGGGCAGCTAGCGCAGCGTCGGTGGCGGCGTCGAAGCGTTCGAGCCTCTCCAGTTGGTCCGCCCAGATGTATGCCTTCAGGCGAAGGCGCTCCGAGGCAATGCTGAGGTCGATCGGCCGGCGATCGCAGGCGGCGCGGTCCAGCACGGTTACCGCGCCTACTGGCGGCGGTGGGCCGCTCCATTCTGGCTTCAGCGTGAGCGGAGCTTGCTCCGGACCTCAGGTTGTCTCACCAAATTCATACCGATATCGGTCCCAGATTTGATTGAGGCCTGCGCTCGCACCGATTTCGAAGCACCGAAGCTCACTGCAGGTCTCGGCGCGATGGTCAGGAAGCCAGGCGCCAGACAGGCCGAGCGCTGCACTTCGTTGGTTTGCGGTTCGTGGGCCATGAAGGCCGCGGTGCTCCGCTCGTGATCCTCCATCGCCGCTATCGTCGCGGCCCAAGCCGCCTCGGCGCAGCCTGGGCGTCCGGCGCGTGGGTATGCGGCCGTCACCGCCGGCGCCTTACCGTTGAGGGCCAGATGGTGGAAAGCACCCAAAAGCCGAACTGGGACGGCCTTGGTGATCAGAGTTCGGAGTCTGGCGTCCGCCCATGGGGCGAGGAGCCGCGTAAGGACCTCGCTACGAGCAAGATTCTCGACCGAGCGCTGCAATAGCGCCGCGCAGAAGGGGGCGCCGAGCGCAGCACACGCCTGAGCCTGCACTTCCAGGGCTCGACCCAGAGACTCTTGACCCGCCACGCACGAAATAGTCGCAGCAGGTCGGGGTGACCATCAATCTTGATAGTCACCATCAATCGCGGGAAACGGCAGCCTTTCCTGGCCAACGTCCCGATAGGCCCGCATCGGGTCCTGTCCCATCAGAGCCAAGCGCACCGGCGCCCAGCTCATCCGATGGATCTCACAGGGGCCGCGTTCGAGCAGGGCTCGCCCATGGACGGGCGCCCGGTAGCCCTTGTGCGCCGCGAAGCCGTAGCCGGGATAGGTCTGATCCAGCAGCGTCATCAGGCGGTCGCGGGCTGTCTTGGCCAGAATCGAAGCCGCGGCAATGGAGGCGCTGATGGCGTCGCCTCGAACCACCGTCTTCACCGGGCACGGCAGGCGAAACGGGTAGTTGCCGTCGACAAGCGCGAAGACCGGGGCCACGGCCATCGCCTCGATCGCCCGCCGCATCGCCAGGCCAGTGGCGTGAAGGATATTGACGGCGGCAATCTCCTCGACGGAGGCGAAACCGACGCCCCAAGCTGCCGCTCGCCGTTTGATTTTGGGCTCGAGCGCCTCGCGCTGTTTGGCCGTGAGCTTCTTGGAATCGTCGAGGCCCCGAATCAGCGAGCGAGGTTCCAGAATCACAGCCGCGGCGCAGACGGGGCCCGCCCAAGGACCACGCCCCGCTTCGTCGACACCGCAGACCGGCCCCGGGCAAGCGCGCTCGAGCAGCATATCGGGACCCCGTTTTGCCATCAGGTCCCAATCATCGCCGCTACTTCCCGCCGCCGTGGGCAGCTCACGAGATGGTCATTGACCATTCCTACTGCCTGCATGAACGCATAGACGATGACCGGCCCGCAAAACTTGAAGCCGCGAGTCTTGAGGGCGCTGGAAAGCGCCACCGCTTCCGACGATTGAACGGGGACTTCCGCCAATGTCCGCCACTCGTTCTGGATCGGCCTTTCCCCACAGAATGACCACAGGAATCCCGCGAAGTCCTCTCCGCCATCGCGCATGTCGAGGAATATTCGCGCCCCGGCAATGGTCGCGTCGATCTTGGCGCCCGAGCGGACGATGGAGGCGTCGGACATCAAACGCGCGCGCTCCGACTGGCCAAATCGCGCGACGCGCTCCGGATCGAAGTCGGCGAAGGCGCTGCGGAAGGCTTCCCGCTTCTTCAGGATCGTGATCCAAGACAGGCCCGCCTGGAAGCCGTCGAGGACCAGCTTCTCCCAGAGGGCGCGGCTGTCATACTCGGGCACGCCCCACTCCTCGTCGTGGTACACGACGTACAGCGGCTGACTAGGGTTGGCCCAACCGCAGCGCGCGCCCTCACCCTGCACCACGGCGACGTCCGATCCTCATCTGCTTGCGGGAAAGGGCAATGCTGGCCGCATTCGATCGTCGCCGCAAGATGTTACACGGGCGCCGCTGTCCGCGCGTCGATCAGGCGTCGATCGAGAGTCTTGAGTCCATCCAGACGGGTAGGCGGGGCGCCCATGAGCGACCATCCGCCAAGACACGAGATCCGGCCTCGAGTCGGTCGAGGCGCAGGAGCGCCATCGCCATGCCGTCGAAACCCGAAAGGGCCTCGCCGACGCGTAGACCGCCGGCAAGCAGCTCTGAGCCCTGTGGCGGCGCCGGTCCCTCGAATACGATCGGCGCCATCCGGCTCTTGATGGCTCCTCGCCGCTTCATGCGCGACGTGATTTCCTGCCCTACGAAGCAGCCCTTGTGGAAATCTATGCCTCCGAGGAGATCAAAATTCGCCTCGATGGGATAGGTTTTATCGTTTGCCCAATCCGCCGATCCCGGAACCCCTAGGCTCAGTCGATGGCGGTCATACCGAGACTCATCGACCCGTTCCGCGTTCACGGGCGCCCCGCCGCCGTAGCCTCTGAAGCCCAGGTCTGCGGTTCGGGGATCACGAAGCCACCCCTCTGACGCGGCGTTTGACCCCCACAGAGCCTCCACCGACGGGGCCGACGGTTCAATTCGTACCTTCGCTCGCAAGCGATAGAGGCTGAGGCGATCAACCAGAAGGCCGCGGTGGGTCGTCGCGCAATCGATGAGGCAGCCTTCTTCGGTCCCCACGAGGAATAGGTCGAACAAAAGCCGGCCCTGTGGGCTCAACAGCGCGGCGAAGAGAATATCCCCCGGTCCGAGCGTCTCCACGTCCTGTGTCACAAGCCCCTGAATGAAGGCTCGCCATTCTTCTCCAACAACGGCGACGACCGCGCGGCTCGCCAGCGTCGCGGTGAGAAGGTCTTTGCCCATGAGGCCATTTTGACCGGGCTGGCGCTGGAGCGCCAGAGGCGGTCACCCTATAGATGGCGCGCAATGGCCGAGAGAGTGTTTCCGATCCTGTTCATCACGGCCAGTCGAATTGGAGACGCGGTTCTGTCGTCCGGCCTCGTGAAAACCCTTGCCGACGAGGTGCCAGGCGCGCGCTTCACCGTCGTCGGGAGCGCCCTCACCGCGCCACTCTTTTCCGAGGTCCCCGGTCTCGAGGCGCTCATGGTCATGGAGAAGCGCGCCGCCGGCCGGCACTGGGTCGAACTCTGGCGAAAGGTGAGAAAGCGCCGATGGGGACTGGTCGTCGATCTGAGGGGTTCGACCCTCTCAGGAGTTCTCAGGCGGCGACGGCGAGCAGTTCACAGGGTTGGAGGCCCGCGCGCCCATAAGGTCGTCGAAGCGGCGCGGGTGCTGAAACTGGATGCCTCGCCCCCTTCGCCTTTCCTTTTCACGAATCGGACGATCGAGGCGCGCGCCGAATTTCTCACCGCCGGCAAACAGCCCATCCTGGCCATCGCCCCGGCCGCAAACTGGGTTGGCAAGACCTGGCCATCCGAGCGTTTCGCCCTGACCGCGCGCCGGCTTCTGGGGCCGGGAGGGCCGATGGCTGGCGGCCGCTTGATGGTAATCGGCGGTCCAGACGACATGATCGTCGCCGAGCCGGTCAAAGCGGCGGTACCGAGTACCCGGAGAATCGACTTGGTGGGGCGCGAGGAGCTTCTGGTCTGCTACGCCGCATTGAAGAGAGCCCACCTTTTCATCGGCAACGACTCGGGGCTCATGCACCTCGCCGCCGCCGCCGGAACGCCAACCCTGGGAGTCTTCGGTCCTTCGGACGAGGCTGTCTACGGGCCCTGGGGCCCCAACGGCCGAACCGTGCGCGGGGTCAGATCCTTCCAGCAATTCAAGCAGGCCGACCCTCGATTGAATCAGGAAATCTGCCACATGATGGACCTGCCGGTAGGCGCCGTCCTGGACGCCGCCAACGCGCTGATCGGTGAAACCGCCCTGGAATACCCGCATGCAAGCGATCTTTGACCTCGTTCTGCGCGGCGGGGAGGTCGTGAACCACGCCGGCCGGGGCGTCGCCGACATCGGGATCAGAGCCGGAAGGTTCGCGGCGATCGGTGACATCGGCGCGGCATCGGCGGGCGAGGAAATGAACGCGGCAGGATTGACCATTCTGCCCGGCGTCATCGACAGCCAGGTTCACTTTCGCGAGCCAGGCCTCGAGTGGAAGGAGGATCTCGAATCGGGTTCGAGATCCGCGGTCCTCGGGGGCGTGACCGCAGTATTCGATATGCCAAACACCGACCCGACCACGTCTGACGCCCAGACCTTGGGTGACAAGCTCGCTCGGGCCAGGGGGCGGATGAGTTGCGATTACGCGTTCTACGTTGGCGCCACGCACGAGAACACCGGACAGCTGAGGGAGTGTGAGCGCATCCCCGGTTGCTGCGGGGTCAAGGTGTTCATGGGCTCGTCCACGGGAAGCCTGTTGATCCCCGACGACGAGGGGATCGAGGCGGTCCTACGTAACATCGGCCGTCGCGCGGCCTTTCATTCGGAGGACGAATATCGCCTCGTGGAGCGGCGCCCCCTCGCCAGGGCCGGAGACTGGACCAGCCACCCGGAAGTCCGCGACGCGGAGACCGCGATCAGGTGCACCAGGAGGCTCGTTGGTCTCGCCTTGCGCCTCGGCAAGCGGATCCATGTGCTGCACGTGACGACGGCCGAAGAGATCGAGTTCCTCGCTGAGCACAAGGACGTTGCTACGGTGGAGGTGACTCCGCAGCATCTGACGCTGATCGGTCCAGAGGCTTACGAACAGCTGAAAGGGCGGGCGCAGATGAACCCTCCGATCAGAGACGCCTTCCACTACAAAGGTTTGTGGCGGGGAATCGCGACGGGTGTCGTCGACGTGCTGGGCTCGGACCATGCGCCGCACACTCTAGAGGAGAAGGCGCGACGCTACCCAGCGTCACCCTCGGGGATGCCGGGCGTGCAGACTCTGGTTCCGATCATGCTGACACACGTGGCGGAGGGCCGACTGACGATTGAACGCTTCGTCGATCTGACAAGCCACGGACCGCAAAGGATTTTCGGCCTGGCGGGAAAGGGACGGATCGCCGAGGGCTACGACGCCGACCTGACGGTGGTGGATATGAAGGCCCGCCGGACGATCCGCGATGAGGATATGGCCACCCGCGTCGGCTGGACGCCTTTTGACGGCTTCGAGGCCAAAGGCTGGCCGGTGGCGACCATCATCCGCGGACGAATCGTGGCTCGCGACGGGGCGATTCTCGAGGCAAACGGAGGTCAACCGGTGCGCTTCCTGGAGACTTTGTGACGCGAATCGAAGACAGGCGAGGCGCGGCGAACGCGGAAGAGAGGCCTCGGCAGGCTTGCCTGCGTGGACTGCGGCCATGAATGGCGCCGACTGCCTGATCGAGACCCTGATCGCCAACGACGTCACCGCCTGCTTTGCCAACCCCGGCACCAGCGAGATGCAGTTCGTAAGCGCCCTGGACCGACAGGGCGCAATGCGGCCGGTGCTCTGCCTCTTCGAGGGCGTGGCGACCGGCGCCGCCGACGGCTATGCTCGGATGACCGGGCATCCTGCCTGCACCCTGTTGCACCTGGGCCCAGGCTACGGCAACGGCCTGGCCAATTCGCACAACGCCAGGCGGGCCTTCACGCCGATCGTCAACATCATCGGCGACCACGCCACCTATCACAGAGTCCACGACGCGCCGCTCAATTCCGATATCGCCGCCCTGGCCCGACCCAACTCCATCTGGGTGAAGTCAGCCGAGAGCCCCGACGAAGTCGGACCCCTGGCCGCCGAGGCGGTGGCCGCCTGTCAGGATCCGCCGGGCGGTTCGGCAGGACTCATCCTTCCGGCCGACTGCGCATGGTCCCCATCCACCGTCGTCGGTGAGCGCATCACCCCTCGCGCCAAGGCGGTCGTCGGTAGCGGAGTCGTTGACGAGATTACCGGGCAGATTCGGTCGGCAAAGAAGGCAGTGCTGCTGCTTGGCTCGACGGCTTGCGGTGAAGCTTGCCTGGCCGCTGCGGGGAGGATTGCGGCCGTCGGGACGCGTGTGCTCGCCGACACCTTTGTCTCCCGGCAGACCAGGGGCGCCGGCCGATTCTCGCCGGACCGTATGATGTACTTCGGCGAGATGGCGCTCGCCGACCTCGAAGGGGTCGATCTCATGGTCCTGGTCGAGACGGTGACGCCGGTCGCCTTTTTCGCTTATCCGGACCGGCCGAGCGTCCTTGTTCCAGACGGCTGCGCCGTCGCCACCTTGGCCACGCGTGGGGAGGATGGGGCCCTGGCTCTAGAAATGCTGGCGGCCGCGCTCGGCGCGCCGGCCCAGCCGCCGGTCCAATCTCTGCGCCTTCCGGAGGCGCCGCGCGGCCCTCTGACCCCGGCCACCGCCGCGGCCTCGATCGCCCGCCATCTGCCTGAGGGCGCGATCGTCTCTGACGACTCGGTGACCTCGGGCCAGCCGATCCTGAACGCGACGCGCACTGGCCGGCGGCACGATTGGCTTGGCCTCACAGGCGGGGCGATCGGCCAGGGCATACCGGTGGCCGTGGGTGCGGCCGTGGCCTGTCCCGGCCGCAAGGTTGTCTCGCTCAACGGTGACGGCGCGGCGTTCTACACCTTGCAGGGGCTGTGGACCGCGGCCAGGGAGAGCCTGGACGTGACCGTGGTGATCTTCGCCAACCGCAGCTATCGAATCCTCAGCATCGAACTGGGTCGCACCGGCGCGGGCAATCCCGGCTCCGCCGCCTCGCGGCTGCTCAGCCTCGATCAGCCCGCCGCCGACTGGACCGCTCTGGGGCGCGGCTTCGGGGTTCCGGCAATCCGCTGCGAGACCGCGGACGAGTTCGACCGGGCCTTTGCGCAGAGCATGAGCGAGCCTGGCCCCCGGCTCATCGAGGCCGTCGTACCCTGAACGGGGCGTCCGTCACCCGGCCTTGGTGTTGCCGGGCAGCGAACACCCGCCTCCGATCCCCTTGGCTTCGGCGCAGACGAGAGCCCGGTCAGCCTTCAGTGGATTGATCGTGTATTCGATCATGTAGCCGGGCAGGCCATCGGCGCAGCCGACCTCGATGTAGCCCTTCTGATCGGCTGTGACGCCGACGGTTCGGGCGCTGGAGACCGCGCAACTCGACTTTCCGAGCGCCTTCAGATCGGCGGTGAGGGTGGGATAGGCGGCCTGGGCTTTGGTCAGGCTGCAGCGGAAGCTCTCTAGCTCCGAATGGGCGCAGTCATAGACAACGGAGGCGCCGCCAGGAGTGGTCGCGAAGAGGCCGATGCCGCCGTCGGGACGATTCGAACACGAAAGCTCGACGACTTCCTTGCCGGGAATGCTGACCGAGAATGGCGCGTAGCCCGAGACGTCACATTGGAATCCGGCCTTGCGCGCAATCTGGGTGTAAAGGCCGTCTTGCTCGGTCTTCGCCTGGCGGGTGTCGGTGAGCGTGCATCCGCCGCCAATAGCGTCTGCCTCGGCGCAGTCGATGGCCTTCTGGAAGACGTTGCCCGCCGAGGCCTGCAGCACCAAGCCTTTGCCGTTCTGGCAGGCGACTTCGTAGAACATCGATCCGGACTTGGCGACGCCGATGAAGCGACGATCCTTCACAGTGCAGTCCTTACCGGCCTGGCTGGCCAGGCGATCGACCACCGCCATCTGCGCGGCGCGGTCCGTAAGCTCGCAATGGATGTTGAGGCTCGGGTCGTAACCAATGCAGGGATTGAGCGCGATCGGCTTGTCCAGCCTCGGCGGCGCCGAGGTCTCCAGAATGTAACCGTCACCCTCCTGACACTTGATCTCGAACACCGTGGTGGTCGGGGAATGGCCCATCGCCCGGATCTGGGCGGGCGTACAGCGCGACCCGGTCTTGGCGATGAAAGGTATCAGTCCCGCCTTCGGATCGGCGTTGCCAGGAAGGACGCACATCAGACTGTTCGGCTTGCCGTCGTTTGTCGGCATCGCCGTCTCGGCGCAGGTGAAGGCCTGTGGCGCTGCGTCGGCCACTGAATCCAGGACGTAGCCCTCGCTCCCAGTGCAGGCGACTTCGTAGAAATTACTGTTCGCCTTGGTCTTCGGGTCCTTGTTCTGGCCGATGAATCGGGCGTCCGCCAGCTGACAGTCGAGGCCGGCGCCGGTGACGAGGGCTGGCGCGTCAGCCATGCCCTTGGTGCGCTGTTCCTTGGTGACGCCGGGTGTGTCGGCCTTGGTCGCGGCCGAGGCCGAAATCGTCCCGCCGGAGGGCCAGAGCGCCGCAGTCAACAACCCGACGGCAAGAACGAGACCGAGCAGCCTCATCTAAAACTCCCCTGAAAATCAAATTTCTTGGGGTTCACATGACCGCTCCAAGGGGAGTTGGTCAAGCTCGCGGGCGAGGCGTCCAGGCCGTGACCATCTCAAGCCTCTGGGCGGTCCGCTCGCCTTCATCAATGTCTAGGCCCTGAAGGAGGCCGACGGCTGGACGATCGTCGATACCAAAATGCAGACGCCGGCGACCGCGGCCGCGCGGCGGTCGGTGTTCGCGCGCGCCCTGGCGGGCGAGCCGTGAAGCGCGTGATCGTCACTCACATCTCTCGGGGGCGTCGACCGGAGTCGGCTAGCCGGCAAGCCGCGTCCTTTCCCCGCCCCATTGAGGCGGAGGGATCGTCGCGCGATAGTGGTCGGGAGAGATCGAAAATGGCGGTGAACCAATGTCGCTGAAGGGCAAGACCCTCTTCGTCACCGGCGCCTCGCGCGGAATCGGGTTGGCGATCGCTTTGCGTGCGGCCAGGGACGGCGCCAACGTCGCCATCGCCGCCAAGACTGCAGAGCCGCACAAACATCTGCCGGGCACCATCTACACCGCGGCCGAAGAGATCGAGAAGGCCGGCGGCAGGGCCCTGCCTCTGATCGTTGACGTGCGCGACGAAGCGACGGTGTTCGATGCGGTGGAGCGCACCGCCAGCGCTTTCGGCGGCCTGGACATCTGCGTCAACAACGCTTCGGCCATCCAGCTCACGGGCACCGAAGCGACCGATATGAAGCGCTACGACCTGATGCACCAGATCAACGCCAGGGGAACCTTTCTTACCTCCAAGGCGTGCATTCCGCACCTCAAGCGCGCGGCCAACCCGCACGTGCTCATGCTCTCGCCGCCTCTGGACATGAAGGCGCGCTGGTTCGCTCCTTACGTCGCCTACACCATGGCCAAGTTCGGCATGAGCCTCTGCGTGCTTGGGATGGCGGAAGAATTCAGGGCCGACGGTATCGCTTTCAACGCCCTTTGGCCTCGTACGGGCATCGCCACCGCCGCCATCCGCTTCGCGCTCTCGGGCGACGAAGGGTTGAGGGCCTGCCGCACTACCGACATCATAGCCGACGCCGCCCACGCGATCTTCGAGAAACCGTCGCGCGAGTTCACCGGCAACTTCCTCATCGACGACACCTTCCTCTTCGGCGAGGGCGTGCGAGATTTCGACAAGTACAGGGTCGATCCCACGCGCGCCCTGATGCCCGATTTCTTCGTGCCGGATGACATACCGCCGCCGCCCGGCGTGAAGATCGGCGTTCCAGCGGGCGACGACAGATGAAGCAGGCGGTTCGCCCGGCGCGCCCTGCGGACGCCAAACTGATCCACCGCTTCATCCTCGAACTGGCCGAATTTGAACAACTTGGGCACGAGGCCCACGCCACCGACGCCGATGTCGCCGCGCTGCTGTTCGGCCCAACGCCGAGGGCGTTCTGCGATATCGCCGAACTGGACGGCGAGCCGGTTGGGTTCGCCCTTTGGTTCTACAATCTCTCGACCTTCGAGGGCCGGCACGGAATCTATCTCGAGGATCTCTACGTCAGGTCGGACGCGCGGGCGAAAGGGGCGGGGAGGGCCCTGATGTCGTCCCTGGCCAAGCGCTGCCTCGACGAGGGCCTGGCGCGGCTCGAGTGGACCGTCCTCGACTGGAACGCCAAGGCCATCGCGGTCTACGATCGACTCGGCGCCCAGACCAAGAGCGAATGGATTTTGAGGCGGCTTACGGGCGAAGCGCTCGAGAGGCTGGCGGCCTGACGTTCGGCTCTAAGCCGCGGCAGGATGGGGGTCGAGGACGTCCTCGTCGAGGGCCATGTCGTCCCAATCGAGCTCGGGCGGCGGGCTGGCGGCGGCGGCGATCACGGCGGAAAGCTCGCCTGCGGTAGCGGCGCCGACGACGACAACGTCGGCTTCCGGTCTGGAGAGCGCGAACCCGAGCGCCGCCTGAAGCGGATCGCTGCGGCCCTCGGCGATCATCCGCCTGGCGCGCGAGAGACGGCCGGCCGCCCCGCGCATGTGGCTCGGCACCTTGTCCGGAGGCAGGAACAGTAGTCCGTTCAAGAAGATCGAACGCAGGTGGACCTGCACCCCCATATCCTTGACCTCCCGCAAGACTCCGCTGGTGAGAAGGCGTTGATCCAGGAGGCTGGCCGGGGCCTGAATGAGATCAGGCTCGAAACGTCTGACGAGACCCACCGGATCATCGGAAGCGTAGGCTGATATTCCAATCCCACCAAACAGGCCGATCTCGCGCAACGCCCGTAGCCGATCCCAGAGCACCTGGCCCCACGGCGAGAACAGGTCGCCGGCCGATTGGACGACGATGGCGTCGGCGCGGTTGAGGCCTAATCTAGCAAGGGAGCAGCGCGCCTGGGTCTCGACATAGTCCGGACCGCGGTCGCCGCGAGCCGCCTTGATCACCACCCCGAAAGGCGTGGGACGGGGCATGACTGCGCCTAGGACCGCTTCGCCATGCTGGGAAGCCGCCCCGGTGTCGAGCAGCGCGAGCCGGCGGGCCGCGGCGATGGCGAGGATTTCGCGCACCTCTGCCTCGGGCTGGCGACCACGCATCGGGGCGCCGGCGTCAAGGCCGAACTGGGCCGTCCCGAGGCCTAGCCTGGAAATCAAGGTTTGCATGAAATGGGGCTCAGTCCCGACTGGCCGTTGGTAGGCTGACGAGGCAATCCTCGCACGCCAGTCCTTAAGGAACCGGTATCGACGCGGTAAACGGAAGGTTACTCTCGGCCAATGACAGATGTCTCGAGCCCCTGGCCGCTCTTCGGTTTCGCGGATGATCCGCGGCCGCCGCTCGCCCGGATCCTCGGGACCGGTGAGAATGCGGCGCTCGCCACCATCATATCCCTAGGCGGCGGCGGACCGCGGCCGGTCGGGACCCAGATGGTCATCGGCGGCTCGGAGATTTCAGGCTTTCTCTCTGGCGGCTGTCTGGAGGCGGACGTGATCGCCCACGCGCGGGAGGTCCTGGCGACAGGCGAGGCCAAACGGCTAATCTACGGCGAAGGAAGCCCCTGGCCGGACATCCGCCTGATGTGCGGCGCCAGGATCGAAGTCCTGCTCGAACGGATCCCGCCCGCCGATCTGGCAAGCGACGCGCTTTTCGATCTGACTGGTCGTCGGGTTCCGGCGGTCTGGCTGAGCGATGGCGCGACGCGGGCATGCACGTCGGTGGATTCACCCCCGGCGGTCTGGCCGGGGGCATTTCGCAAACGCTTCGAACCGTTCCCCCGCCTGGTCGTAATCGGAAGCGATCCCACCGCGCTGGCGATTGCCGCCCTGGGCGCCCGGGCCGGTTATGAAACCACTCTTGTGCGACCAAAGGGTCCGGCCGGCGCGCCGCCGTTGGAGGGCGTCGGCTATAGCCGCGAGGAGCCCAAGGCGGCTCTCGCCGCGATCGGCCTCGATCCTTGGACGGCGGTGGCCGTGGCGACTCACGACGCCGAGCTCGACCACGCCGCGCTCTTAGTGGCGCTGCCTTCGGAGGCCTTCTATGTCGGGGCGTTGGGGGCGAGGCGAAGGCTTCCCGAACGGCTGGCGCAGCTGCGCGCGGAGGGCATGGCCGAGGCGTTCATCGCTCGCCTGCGGGCGCCCATCGGCCTCGACATCGGCGGAAAGGCGCCGTGGGAGGTGGCGGTCGCCGCCCTCGCCGAGATCATCTCCGAGCGTACGGCGCGAACCGATCAAATTGCGCGCACTGGGCAGCCGAGGCCGACAGCGCTGCGCAGAATATAATTGAGGCCCCCGATCCTGAACCGGCGCGGCCGCACACCGGGGTTGGCGCGGATCCAGATCATCTTGGCGTTGCTGGCCCAGGCGGACGGGATGGCCACTTCGGCCTCCGAGGGATCCTCGATCCAGCCGCGATCGGGGAAGAAGCCACGCGCCTGGTCCAGCGCCAGGACTTCACGGACGCTGTGGACCGGACCGGAGTCAACGCGGAATTGGGCGTTGGCGGTCTCCGCGTCGGGGCCCATCCTGAAGATCAGGGTGTCGCGGACTAGGATGACGTCCCGTGTGCGGATCGAGCAGGAAACCTGGCCGGTGAACCGGTCGTATCGCACCAGCATATCCCAACCGCCGCGCACGTAGTGATGCGTCGTCGTCCAGGGATTGGCTTGGGCGAAGAACCCTACCGCCAGCACCATCGCGATCCACATGGCCCGCAAATCCTCTCGCCGCGCCGCGCCTTGCTTATCTTATCGAGCCGGCCGAGGGAATCCTGAAGTCGACAACGCAAGCGGCGCGTCTAGCGTTAGCGTAGGCGCTCTAGGATCAGCACCTCGACGGGGGCGCCGCGAGGGACGGCGGCGGCGGCCGGCGGCCGGCGCAGCAGGGCGTCGGCCTCGGCAAATGCTGTGACGAGGGAAGAGTCCTGGTCGGGGAAGGGATCGGCGTCGACACCGGCATCGGCGGAGAAGGCCAGGCGGGCGCGCATCCAATGTTCCCTGGCGCCATTGGCGGCGAGCGGCGCGAGGGTCCTGGCGGCGACGAGCCGGACCTCGGGATCGGCGCCTTGAAGCCGCATCAACAGCGGCCGCAGGAACAGTTCGGCGCAGACGAGAGCGGAGGCCGGATTGCCCGGGAGACCCAGCACCCAGGCGCCGTCGTCCAGCCGTCCGAACCAGGTGGGTTTCCCGGGGCGCAGGTTAACTCCGTTCACGGAAATGGTCAGGCCCAGGTGGCGCTCGAGAGCTGGCTTGACGAGGTCGTGGTCGCCCACCGAGGCCCCGCCGAGGGTCACGAGCACGTCGCAGGGGGTCCGGGCCGCGGCGGCGATCTCTTCAATGCTGTCGCCAACGACGTCCAGGGCCAGCGGCTCGCCGCCCCAAGCGCGGACGAGAGCGACAAGCACGCTCGCTACGGAGTTGAAGATCTGGAAGGGCCCGGGCTCGGTCCCTGGCGGTACGATTTCCTCGCCGGTCGGCAAAATTGCGACCTTGGGCCGTCGCGAGACCGAAAGCGTCGCGCGGCCGGCGCTCGCCGCCAAAGCCAGCCGCCACGGATCGAGGCGCATGCCGCGGCGCAGGAGCGAGTCTCCCTTGCGGAAATCCAGACCCATCGGACGGATGTTGTCGCCCGCGCGGGCGGCGGGAACGGCGACCGTCTGAGCTTTGGGCAGCGCGTCCTCCTGGATGACGACGGCGTCGGCGCCCTTTGGGACGGCGGCGCCGGTGAAGATCCGCACCGCCTGGCCTGGTCCGACCGTCCCCGCGAAGCCATGTCCGGCGGCGCTCTCGCCGACGATCTCGAGGGTCCCAGGCGTCGAGCCGGCGGCCAGGGCCCATCCGTCCATGGCCGAGGCGTCGAACGGCGGCTGAGGCCGGCTTGCCTGCACGTCGTTGGCGAGGGTTCGGCCGACGGCGTCGACCAGCGAGATGCTTTCCCATCCGAGCGGGCGCAGTGGCGTTAGCATTTTCGCCTGGGCGTCCTCGACCGAGAGAAGGCTCACGGAGCGCGCCAATCGCCAGAGGCGCCGCCCGTCTTCTCCACCAGGCGCACAGCTTCGATCACCATCCCGCGCTCGGCCGCCTTGAGCATGTCGTAAAGCGTGAGACACGCGACAGCGACCGCTGTCAGGGCCTCCATTTCCACGCCGGTGGGTCCGATGGTCACGACTCTGGCGGTGACCCCTATGCCGCCTTCGACCGCGTCCACCGCGACGTCGACGCTGGAGAGATTGAGCTGATGGCAAAGGGGGATGAGTTCGGCGGTCTTCTTGGCCGCCATTATCCCGGCTATCTCCGCGGCCGAGCGGACATCCCCCTTCCTGCCGCCGCCGGAAAGGGCCAGTGCGCGGGTAGCCTCGCTCATCCGCACCATGCCCTTTGCGACGGCTTGGCGATGAGCGGCGGCTTTGGGCGTGATGTCGACCATCCGCGCGCGGCCCATCTCGTTCACGTGAGTAAGCCGGCTCATGCCTCCAGGAGCCTCGGCATCAGTTCGACCATGTTGCAGGGGCGGTGGCGGCTGTCGAGCTGGGCGGCGATGACCTTGTCCCAGCCATCGCGCACCGCGCCGTTGGAGCCCGGCAGGCAGAAGATGAAGACACCGTCTATCAATCCCGCCAGGGCTCGGGACTGAAGGGTCGAGAGCCCCACCGACTGGTAGCTCACCAGATGGAAGATGACCGAGAAGCCGTCGATGCGCTTGTCGAGCATCGGCTCGATGGCCTCGGGTGTCACATCGCGGCCGGTGAGGCCGGTGCCCCCGGTGGTGACGATGGCGTCGGCGGCGCCCTCGAGGGTCCATTCCTTGATGCGGGCGCGGATCGACTCGACGTCGTCGCCGACTATGGCCCGTTCGGTGAGCACATGGCCGGCGGCGACAACCCGGTCGGCGAGGATCTGGCCGGAGGTGTCGCTCTCCTCGTCGCGGGTGTCGGAGATGGTAAGGACCGCGACCCGTACGGGCGTGATTGCCGCGCCATGGTCGAGCTTGCCTCCTTCGTGAAGCGTGGTGGCGGTCATCGAGGGCTCCTTCGAACGGGGTCGTTAGTTCCAACGGCTGAGGTCGGCAAAATCCTGGACGGTGGGTTCGACCCAGCGAGGGCCGGAGGGGCTGAACTCCCGCTTCCAGAAGGGAGCCTTGGATTTGAGATAGTCGATCAGGAAGTCGCAGGCTTCGAGCGCGGCGCGGCGATGGGCCGAAGCAGTCATCACGAGGACGATGGCCTCCCCAACCCCGATCTTCCCGATGCGGTGGACAACGCGGACGTCATGGAGGGCAAAGCGGAGCCTGGCACCCTCGACAATGTTCTCGATCTCGACCTCGGTAAAGCCGAGATACGCTTCCAGTTCGAGAGCGGCGCCTTGGCCCGGCTCTCCGCGGGCGATGCCGATGAAGCTGGCGACGGCGCCGGTGGAGGCGCGATTTTCGCAGAAGGCCGAAAGCTCGACGCCCGGATCGAAGGGCTCGACGGCGAGGCGGACGTTCATCCGCCGCTCATCGGCGGCATGAAGGCTACCTCGGCGCCTGAACCCAGGGCCGGATCGCCGCGGACCAGGGCCCTGTCCACCGCCGCCAGAACCCCGGCGCCGGCCAAGGCGGCGGCGAGCTCGGCGCTCTGCGACGCCACCTGGGATCTCAGCGTCGAAAGACGCGGCGGCGTCGGATCGAACGTCCGCTCGCGCCAACCAGCGACATCGGCCAGCCGTCCGAAGAGCAACACGCGCGCCATGTCAAGGCGCTCAGCCGCCGGTGGTGGACATGTGCCGCGAGACCGATGGCGGCGCGCCCCGCTCGACGCGGAAGTCATGGCCTGCCGGCTTGGTTTCGATCCCCGCGCCAATGACGAAGGCGAGTTCGGTGTCGGTGGCGCCGGATCGGATGACGGCGCGCAGATCGGTGGCGTCCTCCTGGCCAAGGCAGGTGTGCAGGGTCCCCGTGCAGGTCAGGCGCACCCGGTTGCAGCCGCCGCAGAAGGTGTGTGTCAGTGGGGTGATGAAACCGAGCCGGCCACCGGTTTCGGCCACCTCGACCCACCTCGCCGGCCCGCCGGTGGTGAGTGGCAGATCGGTCAGAGTCCAGAAACTCTCGAGGTCGGCGCGGACCTTGGCCAGGGACAGGAACTGGTCGGTCCGGTCCTCGTCGATCTCGCCCATGGGCATGGTCTCGATCAAGGTGATGTCCATGGCGCTCGCGTGCGCCCATCTGACGAGGGTGGGGATTTCGCGGGAATTGGCGTCGGCCAGGGCGACGACGTTGATCTTGACTCTCAGTCCGGCCCGCCGAGCGGCGGCGATGCCGGCCTGGACCTTTGCAAGGTCGCCACCTCGCGTGATTTTGGAAAAGAGATCGGGGTCGAGGGTGTCCATCGAAACATTGACCCGCCGCACGCCAAGCCGAAATAGGTCGGCCGCGTGTTCGGCGAGCCTCGTGCCGTTGGTAGTGAGGGCGATCTCGTCGAGGGCGCCGCTCTTCAGGTGGCGGGCGAGGCCTTCGATGAGGCTCATCAGACCCTTGCGCACCAGCGGCTCGCCGCCGGTGAGACGCAGTTTGCGCACTCCATGGGCGACGAAGACCGAGGCGATGCGGTCCAGTTCCTCGAGGGTGAGGAGGTCGGCCTTGGGCAGGAACTGCATGTGTTCGGCCATGCAGTAGACGCAGCGCAGATCGCAGCGGTCGGTGACCGAGAGGCGCAAATAGGTCACCTTGCGACCAAGGCCGTCGACGAGCGCGGGGCTCGCCACCGCCGCCGATGGTGCGTCGTAGGGCGTCATCACGCCGGCGAACATAGGAGGAAAACCCGGTTGGCGACAGGGGGCGGGGCTGTCTTGGCCCTCGAAGCGGTGGTGCTGGCGGCCGGCGCCGGAACGCGCTTTGGCGGGGGCAAGCTCATGGCGCCTTGGCGCGGCGAGCGCCTGATCGACGCCTCCTTGCTAGCGGCCATGGCAGCCCCGGTTCGCCGCGTGACCCTCGTGACCGGCGCCGATCGGGCGCTGGTGTCGGTGGCTGGCGACTATCCCGGTCTTCGGGTCGTCCACGCCGCCGACCACGCAGAAGGCATGGCCGCGAGCCTTCGCGCCGGGATCGCGGCGCTGCCGCCGGACACCGGCGGCGTCTTCGTCTTCCTGGGCGACATGCCGCTCGTCCCGCGTTCCGCGCCCCCGGCCCTCGCCGCCGCCCTGGCGGCCGGCGCCAAAGCCGCCGCGCCGGTGTTCGGCGGCCGCCGCGGCCATCCGGTTCTCTTCGGGCGAGGCCTGTTCACGGCGTTGCTGGCGCTCAGCGGCGATGAAGGCGCGAGATCCTTCCTCGACCTACTGGGCGATGATCTGGCGCTGATCGAAAGCCCCGATGACGGCGTCCTCTTCGACGTCGACCTGAAGGCGGACTTGAGGGTCGTGCGCGGTATTCGCCCCACCCCTACGCCTTGACGAAGGGAAGGCTGCTCGTGGGTTTGCCGGTGATCGCGAGGAGGGCGTTGGCGACGGCGGGAGCAATGGCGGGCACGCCCGGTTCGCCGACGCCGGTGGGATGGGCGGTGGAAGGGACGATGTAGGTCTCCACCAACGGCGCCTCGGTCATGCGCAGGACCCGGTAGGTGTCGAAGTTTCGCTGCTCGACGACACCGTCCTTCATCGTCACCGCTCCGTAGAGCGCGGCCGAGAGACCCAGGCAGGTTCCACCTTCCATCTGGGCGGCGATCTGGTCGGGAGAAATGGCTATGCCGCAGTTGATGGCGGTGATGACGCGGCCCACCTTCGGCGCGCCGTCCACGAGCCTCACCTCCGCGACCTGAGCCACGACCGAGCCGAAGCTCTCGTGGACCGCGACGCCACGGGTCGAACCCGGCGTAACCGGGCCGGCCTTCTCGACCGCGAGGTTCAGCACCTCCGCATGTCGGTTGGCCATGACGCCGGCCTTGGCATAGAGCCCGCGCCTGTAGTCCACGGGATCCTTGCCGGCGGCCTTGGCCAGCTGGTCGATAGTGTGCTCCATGACGAAGGCGGAATGGGTCGCGCCCACCGAACGCCACCAGAGCACCGGAACGAGCGTCTCGGAGATCGAAAGCTGGCCGTCGACGACCGGCGTCGCGGCGAGGTAGGGCGATCCCTTGACGCCCTCGATGGCGCTCTCGTCCAGGCCGCCGCCGCCCATCGGCGATCCCTTCATGATCGACTGGGTGACGAGCCGGTGGCGCCAAACGGCCGGATAACCGTCGGCGGCGAGGGTCACCTTGACGTCGTGATGCACCATGGGGCGGTAGTAGCCGCCGGTCATGTCGTCCTCGCGAGTCCACACAAGCTTTACCGGACGGCCGCCGCCCACGTGCTTGGCGATATGGACGCACTCGGAGACATAGTCGGACTTGAAGTTCGTCCGCCGGCCGAAGGAGCCGCCAGCGAACAGGGTTTCGATCTCCACCGAGCCGGGCAGCATTCCGACGATCTTGGCGGTGTTGAGCTGGTCCAGGGTCGGGACCTGAGAGCCGAAGGTGAGTTTGGCCTTGCCGGCCGCGACCTCGGCGACGCAGTTCATCGGCTCCATCGGGGCGTGGGCGAGGAACGGGAAATCGTAGAGGGCGGCGACCTGAATCCCGCCGGGGGCCGGCGCGACGCCTCTGGCCTCGAACGCCTGCCACTTCTCGTGGTTGGCCGGCGGCGTGCGACCGGAGGCCAGGGCCTGGTAGTGCGCCAGAATGGCGTCGGTTCCGCGTTGCTCGCCGTCTGAATCGTCCCAGACGACCTTCACCGAGTCGCGTCCTTGGCGCGCGGCCCAGGTTCCATCGGCGACCACGGCGACGCCGGAGGGGATCTGGAAAACATCGACGACCCCGGGAACACCACGGGCCGAGGAGGCATCGAAGCTTCGCACCTTGCCGCCGAAGCGGGGCGAATGGACCACCATTGCAGTCAGCATGTCCGGCTTGTGGACGTCCTGAGTGTAGTGGGCGCCTCCGGTTGATTTGGCGTGGGCGTCCTTGCGGCGGACCCGGTCGGTGCCGATCAGAGTGTAGTTCGCTGGACTCTTGAGCTTCGGCGCCTGCGGAGGGACGACCCTCGATGCGGCGGGGATGAGTTGGGCGAATGTCGTCGACTTTCCCGAGGCGTGGGCGAGGATACCATTGCTCACCGTTATTTCAGCGGCCGGGACACTCCACGCCTGGGCGGCCGCGGTGACGAACATGGCCCTGGTCGCCGCCCCGGCTCTGCGCAGCTGGTCGAATGAATTGTTGATCGCCGACGACCCGCCAGTCCCCTGGACCCCCATGCCGAGGTTGCCGTAGATCGCGGCGTTGGCAGGCGCCTGGACGACCTTGATCTTGTCCCAGTCGGCGTCGAGTTCCTCGCAGACGATGGCGGCAAGACCGGCGTGGGTCCCTTGGCCGAACTCGATGTGCTTGGAGACCACGGTCACGGCCCCGTCCGGCTCGATCCGCACGAAGGGACCGAAGGCGCCGAAATCGCCGCCCTTGGCGCCTATCGAGAGCAGCGAGGCCATCGGCGAGCGTGAGCAGCCGACCAGGAGGGCGCCAGCGGCGGTGGAGGCGATGACCATCTCGCGGCGCGAGGGGCGAGGGCCTCGCCGAGCGGTTTCCAGAGGCATGTTCATTTTCAGGCCGCCTTCACGACGCGGGCAGCGTCCTTGATGGCGACGCGAATGCGCTGGTAGCAGCCGCATCGGCAGATGTTGCCGTTCATCGCCGTGGTGATGTCGTCATCGGTCGGATCGGGCTTCTGCGCCAGCAGTGCCGAGGCGGACATGATCTGGCCGGATTGGCAGTAGCCGCACTGCGGCACGTCGGCCCTCACCCACGCCGCCTGCAGCGGATGAGCGCCGGCGAAGCCCTCGATGGTGACGATCTTGGCCGTGCCGACGGCGGCGATCGGAGTCTGGCAGGAGCGGATGGCCTGGCTGTCCATGTGCACGGTGCAGGCGCCGCACTGGGCAATGCCGCAGCCGTACTTTGTCCCCGTGAGCTTCAGCTCGTCGCGCAATACCCAGAGGAGCGGTGTGTCGGGGCTGGATCGAACCGCGACGTTCGCGCCATTGACGTTAAGAGTGATCGGCATGTTGACCCCGCGACGATCCGACGGCTGCCATGGTATCCCGGTTCAGTCGGGCGGCAAAGGAGGGCTGATGGACGCGTTCCCGGCTTTCTTTCCGCTCCTGGGCGCCACGGTGGTGGTGGCGGGCGAGGGTGCGATGGCGGACGCCAAGGCGCGGCTCTTCGCGGGATCGCCGGCCAAGGTGGAACGGGTCACGGGCGAGGCGGCGACCCAGGCTTCCTCCTACGTGGGCGCGAAGCTGGCGTTCGTCGCCGGCGACGACCCGAACTTCCGACGGGCGGCGGCGGCCGCGGCGCGCGCCGCCGGCGTGCCGGTGAATGTGGTCGACGATCCAGCCCTGTGCGATTTTCACACTCCGGCGGTCATCGATCGGGGGCCCGTGGTCGTGGCCGTCGGCACCGGTGGCGCCTCGCCGTTGCTGGCTGCGGTCATCAGGGACGCGCTCGAGGGCCATTTGCCGCCCGGCGTCGAGGTCCTGGTGGCGCTGCTGGGCCGGCGCCGTGGCGAGATCCGCGCCGCCTTTCCCGACATCCCCTTGAGGCGCGCGTTTCTGAGCGCGTTGATCCATGGTCCGGCCGGCCAGGCGGCGCTGGCGGGAGAAACCGATCCCGCCGAGCGGGCGCTCGATACGGCCCTCGCGGCGGCGCTCGGAGGCGCCGCGCCGAGCCCGCGCGAGCAGTGAGACTGCTCCAGCCGGACGACCTGGCGGCGATCCTGCTGTCCTTGAAGGTCGCGGCCGTGGCCACGCTCGGCGGTATGCCCCTTGCGCTGGCCGTCGCCTGGCTGCTCGCCCGCCGGCGGTTCGTCGGCCATGGCCTTCTGGACGCCGCGACCTACCTGCCGCTCGTGCTCCCGCCGGTGGCCACGGGCTACGCTCTGCTTGTACTGCTGGGAAGCGGAGGGCCGGTGGGCAAGGTTCTTCAAGGGATCGGCCTGCCGCTGGCCTTCCACTGGACCGGGGCGGCGGTGGCGGCGGCGGTCATGGCTTTCCCGTTGATGGTCCGGCCGATCCGCCTTTCCATCGAGGCCATAGATGTCGAGGTGGAGGAAGCGGCGCGGACCTTGGGCGCCGGGCCGATCGTGCGGTTCGTAAAGGTGACCGCGCCGCTGGCCTCGCCGGGCGTGGCGGCCGCCGCGGTGCTGGGCTTCGCCAAGGCGCTGGGCGAGTTCGGGGCGACGATCACCTTCGTCGGCGCCATCCCCAGAGAAACCCTGACCCTCCCCACCGACATCTACGAGGCGACTCAGACCCCTGGCGACGAGACACGGACGCTGGTGCTCTGCGCCATCGCGGCGGCGATCGCCATCGGCGCGGTTCTGGGCGCCGACACCGTGCAGCGCCGGCTAACGGAAGGTCGGGATTGAGGGATCAGTTCAGGCGTCGATCTTCCGGCCCTTGGTTTCTGGCAGGAGGAAGGGGAGCGTCGCGACGCTGAGCGCGGTGAAGATCGCCGGGTACCAGAGGCCGGCGTAGATGTCGCCGGTGGCGGTCACGATGGCAAAGGCCGTGACCGGGACGAAGCCGCCGATCCAGCCAGTGCCGACGTGGTAGGGAAGCGAGAGGGCGGTGTATCGGATCCTGGTCGGGAAGAGTTCGACCAGGGTCGCGGCCATGGGTCCGTAGAGCGCCGTGGCGCCGATCACGAACGCCATGAGCACGAGGAAGAGGCCCCAGAAATTGACGCGGTGCGGATCGGCCCTCGCCGGATAGCGGGCCGCGCGTAGCGCCGCGATCAAGCGCTGCCGGACGCCGGCCGCGACGGCCTGGAGCGCGGGCGCCTCGAGGCCCCGCCCGTCCGCCGAAGGGATGATGCGATCGCCGATCCGCACCACGGCAATACTCCCGCCTGGCCCGGCGGCGTTGCGATAGGAGACGCCGGCGTTCGAGAGAGCGCTCTTGGCGAGGTCGCAGGAGGTGGCGAACTTGGCTTTGCCGAGGATGTCGAACTGCAGCGAGCAGAGCGCCGGATCGGCGATCACGGTCACGGGCGTGCGCCTCTGCGCCGCCTCCAGCGCCGGGTTCGCCAGGTGGGCGATGGCGTGGAACCCCGGGAAGAAGAACAGCAGCGACAGCGTCATGCCGCCCCACATCACCCGCTTGCGGCCCACCCTGTCGGAGAGAGCGGCGAAGGCGACGTAGGGAGGGGCGCTGGCGATTGTCATTGCCAGCAGCAACCCAGAACCCTTAACGGAATCGATCTTCATGAATCGCTCAAGGAACACCTGCTCGGCGTAGAAGAACAGTGTGTACCAGGCCGCGCCCTGAGCACTCATGAATGCAACGAAGGCGACGAGGACGATCTTCAGGTTCGCCCACCTGCCGAAGGCTTCGGCGAAGGGGGCCTCGGCGCGGGCGCCCTGCTCCGCCATTCTGGCGAAAGCGGGGCTCTCGGTCGGCTTGAGCCGCATCCAGATGCTGATCATCAGGAGGCCGGCCGAAAGCAGGAACGGAATGCGCCAGCCGCCGCTCCATCCCGGGGCCGAGAATTGCGTCTCGCCCATGGCCGAGCGGGCGAGGAAAATTACCGCCAGGGCCCCGACCAAGCCGAAGGCGGCGGAGGTCTGGACCCAGCCGGTCATGGCGCCGCGCCGGTCCGGCGGCGCATGCTCGGCGACGTAGATGGCCGCGCCGCCGTACTGGCCGCCAAGCGCCGTCCCCTGGATGATCCGCATCGCGACGAGCAGCAGAGGCGCGACCGGCCCGGCCTGGGGCCAGGTGGGCAGCAGGCCGATGGCGAAGGTTGCGCCGCCCATCATGCCGACCGTGGTCAGGAACGCGCCCTTGCGTCCCAGCCGGTCGCCGATACGGCCGAAGATCAGGGCTCCGATCGGCCGGAAGAAAAAACCGGTCCCGAAAAGGGCAAGGGCGGCGAGCAGGCCGGCGGTGGGGTCGAGTTCGGCGAAGAAGTTCCTGGCGATGACCGGCGCCAGGGCCCCGAAGACGAAGAAGTCGTACCACTCGAACGAGGTCCCGGCGACCGAGGCGGCGATGATCGCGGCCATGCTCACGCGCGCCGGCGCCGGTTCCTGCGATGTCACCTCGCCCCGCGGCACTTCCTAGGTCGCGCAGGCGCGCGCGACGACCGTCAAAACGCGTTCTCGCCAGTGATGGCGCGGCCGAGGATCAGAGCGTGGACGTCGTGGGTTCCCTCGTAGGTGTTGACCGTCTCAAGGTTGGCGGCATGGCGCATGACGTGGTGTTCGCCGCTAATCCCCGCCCCGCCGTGGATATCGCGCGCGGCCCTGGCGATATCGAGCGCCTTGCCGGCGTTATTGCGCTTCATCAGGCTGATAGCCTCGGGCACGTAGGCCCCTTCGTCGATCAGCCGTCCAAGGGCCAAGGCCCCCTCGTAGCCGAGCGCGATCTCGGTCTGCATGTCGGCGAGCTTCTTCTGGATCAGTTGGCGCGCGGCCAGAGGGCGGCCGAACACCGTGCGTGTCGCCACATAGTCTCGGGCGGCGTGGAAGCAGAACTCCGCCGCGCCCATGGCCCCCCAGGCGATGCCGTAGCGGGCCTTGTTCAAGCAAGAAAACGGCCCGCGCATTCCGCGCACACCGGGCAGCATCGCCTCCTCGGGAACGAAGACATCGATGAGGGCGATTTCGCCGGTGATCGAGGCGCGAAGGGACAGCTTGTTCTCGATTTTCGGCGTCGAGAACCCCTTGGCGCCGCGTTCGACGAGGAAGCCGCGGATATCCCCTTCGAGCTTGGCCCAGACGAGGGCGACGTCGGCAATCGGGGCGTTGGTAATCCACATCTTGGCGCCATTGAGCCGATAGCCGCTCCCTTCCTTTCGCGCCGAGGTCCGCATCGAGCCGGGATCGGAACCCCCGTCGGCCTCGGTGAGACCGAAGCACCCTACGGCCTCGCCCCTGGCCATGGCCGGCAGCCAGCGGCGGCGCTGTTCGTCCGAGCCGAAGGCGTGGATCGGATACATGACCAGCGACGACTGGACGCTAAGAGCAGAACGGTAGCCGGAATCAACAGCCTCGATCTCGCGGGCGATAAGTCCGTAGGCGACGTGGCTCACGCCCGCGCAGCCATATTCCTCAGGCAGAGTAGGGCCCAGGAAGCCCAGCGACCCCATCTCGTTCATGATCTCGCGGTCGAAGCGCTCCTGTGCGAACGCGCTGACCACCCGCGGCAGCAGCTTTTCCCGGGCGTAGGCGTGGGCCGCCTCGCCGATCATCCGCTCGTCCTCCGTGAGCCTCGAGGCGAGATCCAGCGGATCCTCCCAGCGAAAGGTTTTTGGGGTCTGGCCGGCGTCAAGGGGCATGGGAAAGCCTTTTCTCACTCGACGATATTATGGCGCGCCTCGCTCAGCACTGCTTGTCCAACATGTCCGCCAGGGGAAGGCCGATGATTGTCGATCCTTCGCCATAGGTCTCCCCCGGCTTCAGGGTCACGATCAGGCCCGAGCGGCGGACGGCGACCTCATGGGTTGGCGACCAGGTTCCATCGGTATTTCGCTGGAAATCGTCACAGGTAAGGGCGTCGGGAGTGGCCTTCTTCTTCGCCTCGGCGCCAACGGTTTTTGCCTTGGCCGAGTTCGCGGACGGTTGCTGGGCCGCGGGCGGGATGACCGGCTGGGCGACGGCTGTGGCGGCGAAGAGGCAGGCGGAGGTTATCGTCGCCGCGCCAGTAGGAAGCTTCATTGTCGCGCCCTCCAAGTCGATTCGAACGAGCCCCGGCAAGATGCGGCAGGTCGCGGCAAAAGACGAGGGTGGCGAGGTGTTCCGTTCCTCCTTCTTGGGCCTTAAGTGTGCGACATGGAAATCAACGGCGTCGCGCACATCTTCGTCACCGCGGGCGACTTCACGCGGTCGCGGGCCTTCTATCGCCGGCTGCTGCCCTTCCTGGGACTCAAGGAAGTGATGGACGCGGCCGGAACCTATTATTGTGTCGGGGGGCGCACGGGCTACGGTGTCAGGGCGCGGCCGGCGGGAGCGCCGGTGGGGCGGTTCGACCAGGGCAGGGTCGGCCTGCACCATGTCTGCTTCCGGGTGCGCGAGCGAGACGAGGTGGACGAGGCGCATGCCTTTCTGGTCTCGATCGGGGCGACGATCGTCCACGCCCCCCAGGACGACGAATGGGCGCCCGGCTATTATTCGGTGCTGTTCGAGGACCCCGATGGCATCCGGCTGGAGATCAACCATGTGCCCGGCCAGGGACTCCTGACGCCCGGCGGGTCGGGCCATCTGGGTGGGGCGTGGCCGAGGTCCGCCGGCTGATGGCGCACGGTTTCAAGGTGGTCGGGCCGCAACGGTACCGGGAGACCTTCGGCCGCTACTACGAGGAATTCACCGTCGGCGACGTCTACGAGCACCGGCCCGGAAAGACGGTGCTGGAGAGCGAGAACCACCTCTTCACGCTGCTCACCCTCAACACCCACCCACTGCACTTCGACGCCGAGTATGGCAGGGCGACCGAGTTCGGCCGCAACCTTGTAGTCTCGACCTACACCTTGTCGCTGTTGATCGGCATGAGCGTCAGCGACTGTTCGCAGAAGGCGATCGCCAACCTCGGGATGGACGAGGTGCGGTTCACCGCCCCGGTGTTCGCCGGGGACACACTCTATGGCGAGAGCGAGGTGCTCGCCAAGCGCGAGTCGAAAAGCCGGCCCGGGCAGGGGATCGTCACCATCAGGACCATCGGCAAGAATCAGGCTGGGACCGTAGTCTGCTCCTTCAAGCGCGACATGCTGATCCCGGCCCGGGGGGCGGCCGTGGAAGATCGCCAGGGCAACTACTGATGGGTTTCGTGGTCGAGGCCATCGGCCATGTGCGCGGGGGGCGCGGCGAGCCCACCGATGATCGGTGGGGCGCCAGCCGCGCAACGATCGAGCTCGATTGCGTGCGATTCAGCGCCGACGCCCTGGCGGGACTGGAGGATTTTTCGCACGCGGAGGTGATCTTCATCTTCGACCGGGTCGACGCGGCCGAGATCGAGACCGGCGCGCGTCGACCAAGGGGCCGAGCCGACTGGCCGAAGGTCGGGATCTTCGCGCAGCGCGGCAAAGGGCGGCCAAACCGCCTGGGATCATCCGTTGTCAGGATCATCTCGGTCGAAGGCGCGAGCATCAGGGTCGAGGGACTGGACGCCATCGACGGCACCCCAGTCCTCGACATCAAGCCGGTGATGAGGGGGTTTCTGCCGCGCGGCGAGGTCCGGGAGCCGGCCTGGTCTGGCGAGATCATGAAAGACTATTGGTAAGAAAATGGACACCTCCTCCGCCATCACCGAGGCCGACGAACGCGCTCTCCTGGATTCCATCGACAGATGGCTCACCAAGAAGGTCGCGCCGGTGGCCTCGCGGTTCGAGGAGGCCGACGAATATCCGCGCGAGCTGGTGGCCGACATGTGCGAGATGGGCCTCTTCGGGGCCCTGATCGACCCTGAGTGGGGCGGGCTTGGCCTTTCGGCCCTGACTTACTCGAAGATCGTCGCGCGGATCTCCGAAGAGTGGATGAGCCTCACGGGGTTCTTCAACAGCCACCTGATGATGGCCCTGATCGTTCAGAAATTCGGCACGACCGCGCAGAAGGACCATTGGCTGCCAAGGTTCGCCACCGGAGAACTGCGCGGCGGCCTGGCGCTCACCGAACCGGGCGCAGGGACGGATCTGCAGGGAATAAAAACTACCGCCAAGCGCGTTGGCGACACCTACACGATCGACGGCTCGAAGTTGTGGATCACCAACGCCATCGAGGGCGACGCCCTGGCGGTGTTGGTCAAGACCGACCCCGACGCGCAGCCGCGTCACCGGGGAATGTCGATGCTGGTTGTCCAGACCCGCGATGAGAAGACGGGCGTGGTCCCACCGGGCGTGACGCGCGGCCGCAAGCTCCCGAAACTCGGCTACCGGGGCATCGACACCGGCGAGATCGGTTTTTCCGGCTTCGTCTGCGACGCGGCCCTCTCGCTGGTCGGCGGCGAGGAGGGCAAGGGCTTCCTGATGGCCACCGGCGGCCTCGAGATCGGCCGGGTCAACGTCGCGGCGCGCGGCGTTGGGATCGCCCGGCGGGCGCTGAGAGAGTCCGTGGCCTACGCCCAGGTGCGCCAGACCATGGGCAAGCCGATCGCGCAGCACCAGGCGATCCAGCTGAAGATCGGAGAGATGGCGGCCAAGACCCGGGCGTCTGAACTGCTGGTCGAGGACGCAGCCAGGGCCTACGACCGGGGCGGGCGCGTGGACATGGAGGCGGGCATGGCCAAGTGGTTCGCCACCGAGACCGCCTTCGAGGTCGCCACCGACGCCATGCGCATCTTCGGAGCGAACGGCTATTCCAAGGAATATCCGATCGAGCGACTCTACCGCGACGCGCCCCTGCTGATCATCGGCGAGGGCACAAACGAGATGCAGCGCATCATCATCGCCCGCCAGTACATCGCGCGAAATCCAAATTGAAGGTCCGTCCCCCTTCGCGGTAGGGCCAGGGCTTCATAAATGGGTGGCAAATCCTGAGTTAGGATCGCGCCCCATGAAACCGAGCCGAATCGACTTTCCCACGGACGTCATTCGCCCATTCGTCCTGCTTTCCGCGCTCGGCTTCGCCACCGGTTTCTGGGCCTATCTGGCGGTCTGGCCATACGTCCGTTGAGCGGCGGCGTCTGTTTGCGAACGGAGCAAATCAGGCAATGGAATCTGCCGCGATGACCGGCCCCGCTGTCCAGTACCCGAACGTGTCCCCGCCACGACCACTGGCCCCTCCCAGCGTCATTGAGGTGACGGCCAGACTGGCCCAGCGGCTTTGCCACGACTTCATGAGTCCGGCGAGCGGCGTCATCTCCGGATTGGATCTGCTCGACGATCCTTCGGCCCAGGACCTGCGCGAGGAGGCGAAGAAACACATCGCCGAGAGCGCTCGAAAGCTGATCGACTCGCTGCTGTTCGCCCGGGCGGCGTTCGGGTCCGGGGCGGAGCTTTTCGACAACGCCCAACTCGAGGGCCTCGCCCGCGGGGTCTTCTCCCACCTTCGGCCGCAACTGGAGTGGGCGGTGGAGGCGCCGCAGTTGGCGTCTACGCCGGCGCGGGTCCTGCTCAACCTGGTGCAGCTCGCCGGTGGAGCGCTGGCGATCGGGGGCGTCGCCAAGGTCACCACCCGGATCGAGCCAGGGTGGACGGCCATCGTCGTCGACGCGATCGGCGAGCGGGCGCGACTGCACCCTGAGGTCGCAGCCGGCCTCCGGGGCGAACCCATGGACGAAGGTCTCAGCGGGCGTTGGGTCCAGGCGTGGTGTCTGCACGAGGTCGTCACCGAGAGCGGCGGCGTGGTGGCGGCCGAGGTCCGCGACGGCGGCGTCGCATTCAAGGCCGCGCTCCCGAGTTGAAGGAAAAATCGCCGCGCCTCACACCGAGCCTTAACCGGCGTACGGCAAAACGCCGCATCGGGAGGGCCTCGAGGGCATGCTGGTGACTATCTCCAGAACCTGTCTCGTCGTCGACGACAGCCGAGTCGTGCGCACGGTCTCCAGGCGGCTGCTCGAAGAGCGCGGCTTCGAGGTCGACGAAGCGGCCGACGGGCTGGAGGCGCTCGCCTGGTGCCGAGCGGGTATGCCGAGGGCCATCCTGCTCGACTGGAACATGCCGGTGATGAACGGGATCGAGTTCCTGCGAACATTGCGGACCGAGCCGGGCGGCGACGAGCCGGTGGTGATCATCTGCAGCGAACGAAACGAGCTGGAGGACATCGTCGAGGCGCTGGCGGCTGGCGCCGATGAGTACCTGATGAAGCCCTTCGACGGGGAGATCCTGAGCGGCAAGCTCGAGGAGACCGGACTTTGAGGCCCCAGGAGATCAACCTGGTGATGTCCCTGTGCGGTCGGCGCGCCGGACTCAAGGTGTCGGGCAGGAAAACCTATCTGATGGAGACACGACTGGCGCCGGCGGCGCGTTGGGCCGGATTCGCATCGGTTTCCGCGCTCCTCCAGGAAGTTCGCGATAGCCGCGACGACAAGCTGATCTGGGCCGTGGTCGAAGCGATGACCTGCCCAGAGACGCGCTTCTTCCGCGACAGGTCCCTCTTTGAGGCCATCGAGACCCGGATCTACCCCTCGGTCGCCCGCGCCCGCCAGGGTGACCCCGTGCGTATATGGAGTGCGGCCGTCTCCACCGGTCAGGAGATCTATTCCCTGGCGATGACTTTCGAGCGCCTGCAGCGCAACCGACGCCAGCCGATCGTTGATCTGGCAGCCTCGGATATCTCCAAGGTTGCGTTGGAGAGGGCCCAGGCGGCCCTCTATTCTCAGGGTGAAGTGCAGGCGGGGCTCCCAATCCGGCTCCTGGTGAAATACTTCGAGAAGGAAGGGGAGGCTTGGCGCCTCTCGCCCAGGATCCGCCGCATGGTGCGCTGGCGACGAGTAAACCTGATGGCGAGCCTCGAAGACGTCGGGGAATTCGACATCATCCTCTGTCGGAATCTGGTTTGCGACCTCGAGGTTTCGCGCGCGCGGCGGGTGATAGAGAACCTGGCCTCGGCGCTCGCACCGGGAGGATACCTGATCCTCGGCCGCCAGGATGATCCGGCATTGGCCGAGGGTGTCTATCAGCCGACGGGAGCGCCGGGCATCTTCCGCTCCAGATGTGATCGGGATCGAGGCGCAGAGGCGGCCGCTTGACACCGGCAGCGCAACGACAACGGCCGGATTCGCCGCAAGACTACTCGACGGCGGATGCGGACTTTAGCGACGCAGCCTGCCGCATCATTTCGGCCAAGGCGCCTGCCGCCGGGTCCGGGCGGTTCGCCAGTTGCGCGGCGGCGCGTTCGACCTGATCGGCGCTCTTGTTCTGCGAAAGCTTGGTGACGCCCTCCAGGCGTTCGACGCGCATCTCGAAGCCAACGATGCCGCCGAGCAGACTTTCGAAATGCGCCGCGTTCATCTTGGCGCGGGTCCAGGGCGCCTTGGGCGCGAGATCCGCCTCGAAGCGGGCTGCAAGTTCGTCCAGCAGAACAACCGTCTGCTCGCGCTCCATCGGGCGCACCGGCCCTTCGATCTCGGCCGAGAGATAGTTCCAGGTCGGCACCTGGTCCGGCGCGCCATACCAATCGGGACTGATGTAGGCGTGCGGGCCGGTGAGTACGGCCAACCCCGTCCCACTCTTTTCGAGCGCAGCGGTGAGGGCGTTGGCCGAGGAGAGATGGAAGCGGAGCTTGTCGTCGCCCAGGAGAACCGGGGCGTGAGCGGCGAAGAGCCGCTCGCGACTGGCGGCGAAGATCAGACCAAAGCCGGTATCGGCCACGAACCGCTCCAGAACGGCCTTCGTTATCTGGCGGAACACGCCGCTTGGATGCAAGGCAACCCCCTTCTCGACAAGCGCGCCGCTATTCGAAAGCGGCGGCCCCTGAAGTGTCGGGATTCAGTACGGCGAAGCGATCGGTCGCGGCAACAGGTCGATTCTACTTCGCGTCGTCGGCGGTCTTAGTAACGGCGTGACCTGCCGAGGAGACGTCCTTGCCGGCGCCGGCGACAGTGTTGCAGGCCGCGACGGAGAGGCTGGCCGCCAGAGCGGCCAGGATGAACAGGGTGCGCATGGTTGAGGAGATCTTTCGGATTTGAAATGGAGCGCCTGTATAACGCTCAGCTTGGTTGCGTGTTCCGTCCTGCGTAGGCCTCTTCGGCCCCGGGGGTAGGAAAGACGAGGCGCACCGTCAGCCCGCCGCTTGGGTTTTCGCAGAAGGAGACCTCGCCGCGCAACTGGCGGGCGAAGGCGGTCATCAGCGTGCGCCCCACGCCCTGGCCTATCGCGGGCCTCCGGTCGGGCGCGCCCGGATCGGAGATGGCCAGTTCCGCGTTCCCGGCGCGCAGGGTGAAGGTGACCCTTAGAATTCCCCCGTGTTCGGCGAGGCCGTGCTTCTTGGCGTTGGTGATCGCCTCGACCGCGAAGAGCGCCAGCGGCGCCAGCCGGTCGGGGTCGATGACCAACGGGTCGAGACGAAGGTCGGTTTGAATCGGGCCCTTGCTCGGTTCGCTCGAGACGAGCTGAGCGATCAGTTCGTCGAGAAAGTCGCGCAGATCGACACGCCTCAAGTCCGGCCCCTCGTAGAGCGCTCGGTAGATCAGGGCCAGTGCGCCGATGCGCTGGCGCGTATCGCTGATCGCCGCCCGGGCCGCCGGATCGGCCAGGCTTCGCTGCTGCATGTTGAGGAGGGACGAGATCACCTGAAGGTTGTTCTTCACCCGGTGATGAATCTCCCGCATCAGATGGTCCTTCTGGACCAGGGAATCGGTCAGGGCGGCGTCGCGGGCGACGATGGTCGAGGCCATGTCGTCCAGCGTCGAGGCGAGTTGGCGAAATTCCGGCGGGGCCCTGGCCGCCTGCACCGGGTGGACGCTGAACCTGCCGCGGGCGTAGATGGCGGCGATCCTTTGGAGATAGGCGATCCAACGCACCACGCCGCGCTCGGCGACGATCCACACCGCCGCCAGCGACAGCAGGAAGGCGAGGAGGGGCAGAGCGAGGGCCGAAACCGGATTGACCCAGGCCCAGGACACCAGTCCGGGGGAGGGAGCGGAAAGCAGCACATAGACTTCGCGCCCCACGAGTGGGGCGGAAGAAAAGACCCTTGGCCTTCCTCGCCGATCCGCGCCGAACCAGACCAAGGCGTGGCCCAGGGCCGCGCCAGAGAGGCGGTCGCCGACGGTGACCGGAAAGGAGGCGATGCTGGTCGCCGAGATGAACCCCCCGGCCCCGTCGATCAGGGCGACCTCCGATCCCGCCGGCAAAGTGCGGTCTGGCGCATCGGGACGAAGGCTGGAAAGAGCAATGACCGCGGCCAGCGCCCCATCGAACTTGCCCTGGGGACTGAGGGCCGGCACCGCCGCGAGCAGCGAGGGAATGCCGGCGCCGTAGTCGGCCCCCGGCGCCCGGGAGACGACGATGCGCCCACCCCTGGCCATGGCCTGGAACCAGGGGCGGTCGCGGCGAGCGGGGTCGGCAGGAACGTTTGCGGCCGAGCAGGCGACCCGGCCCAAGGCGTCGAACCGGATCAGGTTTTCATAGCCGGGGATGCGCCCGGCGACCTCGGCCAGTCTCTGGGCGCACTGGAAGCCGATGGCCCTAGGCGCCAGGGTCTCCAGAAGAACGCCGCCGGCCTCGATTCGGGCCTGGGCCGACGCGGCGCTTCGCTCGGCGGCGGCGGCGAGGTCGTTGCGCTGGAGGTGGGCCTCGCTCTGGAAGGTAAGGCTCGATTGCAGGGCGCTCAGCACCAGGACGGGCGCCAGGGCGAAGATCAACGCGATGCCGAGACGTACCCGGATGGTGGTCGCCGGTCCCCGCGCCGACGTCCGGGCTGATCTCACCTCTGGTTGCTCAGGCGCTCCGCGTGGGCCAGGATCGTCCCCATCGCTTCCCCCGCCGCGGCGCCGTCTCGCGTATAGTCGCCACGGGCAAGAACGGCCTGCAGAGCGCGGCGCGCGCGCGAGACTCTGCTCTTTACCGTCCCGACGGCGCAGCCGCAGATCTCGGCGGCCTCCTCATAGGCGAAGCCCCCCGCGCCGACCAGGATCAAGGCTTCGCGTTGTTCGAGGGGAAGCATCTGCAAGCCCAGGCGAAGCTCATCCAGGGCCACCGGGGAGGCCGGATCGTCGATCGCCACCAGGGTCCGCTCGGCCGCCTCCTGGTCGAGTTGGCACTGTCGCCAGGAGCGGCGCTTCTCGGAATAGAACTGGTTGCGCAGGATCATGAAGGTCCAGGCCTTCATGTTCGTGCCCATTTCAAAACTGGCCCGGGCGTCCCAGGCCTTCATCATCGCTTCCTGGGCAAGATCGTCGGCGGCGGCTGGATCGCCGGCCAGCGTGCGGGCGAAGGCGCGAAGATGCGGGATCAGAGTCTCGAGCCCACGCCGGAACGCCTTGTCCCTGGCGGGATCGACGGGGCGGTCCTCCCGCGCAACCCCGACCATCAGGGCTTCTCCGACTGCTGTTCGTCATAGCGGCGGAGAATCTCGATGAACTCGTCGGGCACAGGTTCGTTGACGACGGCGTCGAACATCTGGCGAAGTTTCACGCCGATAGCCTGTTGCCGCAAACGGGCCTCGTCCACGGCCGTCGAGCCGGGAGCTTTCCTCGAAACTGGTTTGTGGTCGATCATGGCCCCGCGCGCGACCTATCGCCCGCCGCTACGCGAGCTTGTTCTACCAAGGCGCCAACGCCCGACGGGGGATGCGGTTCCCCGAAAGATAGCGTGATTCGCCGAAAACGGGGAACCGGCGGCGGCGTTTGCCGTTTGATCGGCGAGTATGCGACAAGCGCAGGGTGGACCGAGCGCTGAAGTTGATCAATTCGGAGGGGCCATGAGTCTGCTAGCCCGACTGGCGCCGCACCTGCCTTATGTCCGGCGCTATGCCCGGGCGCTCACGGGCGATCAGAACACCGGCGATCACTATGTGCGCGTGGCCCTCGAGGCCCTGGCCGCCGGCGAGCTATCCCTCGATGATGGGCTTTCGCCCCGCGTGTCGCTCTATCACGTGTTCCACGCCATCTGGTGCTCGTCAGGCGCTCGGCTGGAGCCGCGCCGGATCGACAGCCCACCCGCGGCCGAGGACGCCGGCCAGCGATTGATGCGGATCGCCCCGAGGTCGCGACAGGCGTTCCTGCTGACGGCCGTGGAAGGGTTCACGCCCACCGAGGCGGCGCAAATCCTGGATTCCAACTTCGAGGAGGTCGAGGCTCTGATCGCCGAGGCGCAGGCCGACATTGACGCCGAATTGGCGACCAGCGTCCTCATCATCGAAGACGAGCCCGTGATCGCCGCCGACATCGAAGCCCTCGTCAAGGAGCTGGGCCATACCGTAACGGACATCGCGGCCACGCGAGGCGAGGCCGTGGACGCGGTCGCCCGTGAAGCCCCAGGCCTCGTGCTCGCCGACATCCAACTGGCCGACGGCTCATCGGGTATCGACGCCGTGAAACAGATCCTGGCGAAGCTGCAGGTTCCGGTGATCTTCATCACCGCTTTTCCAGAACGCCTGCTCACCGGCGAGCGCCCGGAACCGACATTCCTGATCACCAAGCCCTTCCAGCCCGAGACCGTAAAGGCCGCGATCGGGCAGGCGTTGTTCTTTCATCCCAGACGCAGGGTGAAGGCCGCCTGATCATTCGGCGCCTGCGCCGACGTGGGCGACTTAGGAGTATGAAACTGGCTCGCGCCGGTTGGGGTCGTGGTGGCGGGCTGGTCTTTGGCGAAGTGACCAAGGTAGCCGGCCCAGACCAGCGCCAGCGCCACGGCGGCCAGAAGCACCGAAATGACGAGGACCCAGATCACGCGCCCGCTACGCCAACCCTGGCGCGCGTCGGTAGCGGCTACCTGGTTTCGATCCACTGTTGACATCCGAGTCCGCCCTCGCCTTCGCGCGCTCTATCGAGAACGCCCCGGCCGTGGCGAGCGTTCCTAAGGTCCGATCCCTTACTTGCCGCCCTTCCACGGCGGTCGCTCGGTCAGATGGAACTGCACGTCGGCGCGGCGGCGAAGTGGCTTGGCCAATCCCGATTTCGTTTCCGCTCCTGTGTCCCCGGCGGCCATCAACCGGAACTCCACATTCGTGACGCCGCGCCGCGCCAGGGCCTTCATCACCTCGCGGGCTCGATGCTTGGAGAGAACGAGATTGGCGTTGGGGTCGCCCGCGGCGTCGGAGAGACCAAGAACGCTGACCCCGGTGACGGCGCACCCGTGCGCTTGTTTCACGGCCGCGTCGATCAAGGCCCCGGCGTCATGGCCCACCTTCGCGGAGTTGGCCTCGAAGTAGATCGATATCGTGAAGTCCGAACAGACAGGAGCGGCGACGATCAGCGGCCCGGGAGTGGGCGCCGTGTGGCAGGCCGCGAGCATGGCCCCAGAGCCGATGATTGCCGCGGCAACGCAGCCATGGCGTGCTTTCCGACCGTTCCGAACCACCAGATGCCTCCCTCGGGCTCGCGCCCCGTGCGTTCGCTGTCCTTAGGCGGACCGACGATAGCCGAAGCGGGCTCCAATCGCACGGCCGTCGTGGAAGAGGCGCGGCGGAACTTGCGGCCCAGCTTGCTCGTTCTGCTCTCAATCAAGCATTGAAGAGACGGAAAACAAGCCATGAGATCCTGGTTTTCGCGGCGCACGAGTCCAACCGCCGAACCCGCGCCGATCGACGCCTACAAGGAGGGCCGGATCGACGAGCGCGACCGCCTCGCCAGGAACGGCCAGGGAACCCGGGCCACGCGCAGCGAAATCGATGCGGCCTATGATCGCGGACGGCGGGAGGAAGGCCTTCGGCGCCGCGGCCATCCATTTATCACCCTGCTCCTCGTCATCTTGAGCCTCGCTGCCATCGGCATGATCTACCTGGCGGTCAAGACCGGCTCCTTCGCCTCCGCCGGCGCCGTTATCGACGGCGCGCTCTCCTCCAGCGCCCAGCGCGCGGCCTCGCCGGTAACGGGCGCCGAAAACAAGGCGGGAACGGTCCTGGAGAACGCGGGGCAGAATCTGAAGAGTCACGCCGCCGGGCAGCCATGATCCCGGGCGGCCCCGGACGGCTCGGCGCCTGCCGCCTCGAGTGGCGGATCTAATGGATGCGGATCGCCCACCTCTCGGACATCCATTTCGGGGGAGAAAACGCGCCGGCGGTGGAAGGCGCCTCCGCTTGGCTGAGAAGCACTGCGCCTGATCTCACGATCCTCACCGGCGATGTCACGGCCTTCGGCGCCCAGGCCGAATTCGCCAAGGCGAAGGCCTGGGCGCAAACGCTCGAAGGACCGTTGGTCGCGCTCCCGGGCAATCACGACACGCCGTACCTTGGCCTGGCCGAACGCCTAGTGGCGCCGTTTGCAAGGTTTGAACGCAGTTTCGGCGCCGCCGATGGCGTCCGCTGGGCCAGCGAGGCGGCGATCGTCGCGACGGTCAACACGGCCAGGGGCGTGCAGCTTCGATTGAACTGGTCCAAGGGAGCCGTTGCCCGGGCCCAGACGGACGCGGCCCTGGCGGCCTTGCGCGGCGGCGCAAGAGGCGCGGTCGGAATCGTAGCCTGTCACCACCCTCTGGAGGAGATGGTGGGGGGTCCCATGACCGGCCGCGTGCGCGGCGGTCGGTCGGCGGCGCGCCGGTTCTGCGAGGCGGGCGTCGATCTGGTCCTGAGCGGCCACATTCACGCGCCGTTCGCCTGGCCCTTCGCCTATGGCGATGGGCGGACCTATGCCGTGGGGGCGGGGACACTGTCGCTTCGGGAGCGCGGGGCGCCTCCGAGCTTCAGCCTGATCGCGGTCAGTGCGGCCAAGATCGAGGTCACGGCCCTGGCCTGGACCGGCACGCGCTTCGAGGCGTGGCGAAATTGGTCGCTCGCCCGGCGAGATCGCTGAAAGGCTACAGCCCCGGCGGCGGGTTCTCGCGACCTTCGACGAAGGCGCGGGCCGCAGCTCCCAGGTATCTTGGGTTACGAATGACGAGGAAGCCCACGCCAAGGGCGGCCGCGATCGCGACGAGCGGCTTCTCCTGCACCAGGCTCATGGCTCGCTCGACGACGCTTCCGCTCCGCTCCGCGCCAACCGCCACGCGTTTCGGACGCGGTCGCCTGGAAAGGGCGAGACCAGCAATACCAATCATCACGGCCGCAGCCGCCGCGACGATCGCCGCGGCCCCCGCCGGCGTCACCAAGGGTAGGACAAGAGCGTAGAGCGCGAGCGCAAGGGCTATGATGGCCACGGAGGCGCAGGTCGCCAGGACCGCCGCCGCCGCCAGGGCCAGGGCCAGCCGCCTGAAGATCACCGGTCGCGATTGGAGAGCAGCAGGCCGATCAGAACTCCGACCCCCAGGCCCGCCAGCGTGGCCGTCATCGGGCGCTCCCTGACGCGCTCCATCACGTAGCGTTGCGCCTCTTCGACCTGCGCCCCGGCCGAATCCGTGTACACTCTCGTCTGGCTGCGAAGGGACTCGACCCCTTCGCGGAAGACCTTCTCCGCGGTCTTCGCCGCTTCGGAAAGAGTGCGTTCGGCGGCGCTCACGGCTTCGGCAAAGGCGCGCTGGCCGTGATCGGCGGCGTTATTGGCCGCTTTCCTGGCTTCCCTGGCTTCCTCTGCGGCTGCATTGATCGTGTCGGCGGGCATATGATTCTCCAGACTTGGCGACAGCCTCAAACGTGGAGGCCAGCTCGCCGGCTGAACGCGAGCACGCGCACGGTAGTTCCGCCGGTCCGTCGAAGGGCCTCCTCAAAAGCTTGAGCACGATCGATCCCTTGGGTCCAGAAAGGAATCTCAGGCGCCGTCACGAAAAATTGGGGGAGACGGAGACGCAGCGGTGGATAAAAGCTCTTAGCCATGGCCAATCGCCGCAAGACCGATCTGGACGCCGAAGAGCGGCTCGCCATCGAGCAGGGTCGGGCGTCCCTGGCCCTCGACGCGGCGGGCATGGGCGAATTCGAGTGGGATCTCGAGCATGACCTCTTCATAGTCAGCCCGCGGATGGGGGCGATAACAGGCCTGCCGGTGGGGCCGATGCCCGCCGAAAGGGGCCTCAAGGCGTATAGCTACGTCCATCCGGAAGACGCCGAGCAGGTGGGGCGGGATGTGGCCAGCGGCCTCGTCGAGCAAGGTCGCTACGAGGTCCGATATCGAATGGTGCGGCCCCACGACGGCCGGGTGCTCTGGATGTACAGCGCCGCCACTGCGGTCATGGGGCCGACCGGGGCGCCTCGGCGGGTGATCGGCATAGTGCGGGATATATCGGCCAGGAAGGCCGAGGAGGACGAGCGCGAAGCCCTGGTAGCCGAACTCGACCACCGGGTGAAGAACGTGCTGGCCTCCGTCCAGTCACTCGCGGCTCAATCGGCCCGGAAGACCATCTCCATCGAGGCGTTCCTGAAAAAGTTCTCGGGACGTCTCGAGGCCATGGCCTCGGCCCACACGCTCCTTACCGCGACCCGCTGGCGAGGCGCGGAGATCGGCCACATAGCCGCCGCCGAACTCGGCGGGCTGGCGCCGGGCCAGGCCAAGTGGGAAGGACCCGAGATCCTACTCAATCCGCGAGGAACCAACGCGCTGACCCTCGCGCTTCATGAACTGGCCACCAACGCCCTGAAGTATGGCGCGCTCTCCACCGAGGCCGGCCGCGTGGAAGTGATCTGGACCGCCCCGGAAGAGGGCGGCTTCGAGCTCGTCTGGACCGAACGTCATGGCCCCATTGTCCAGCCGCCGACGCGGCGAGGTTTCGGTTCGACACTGCTCGAACGCGTGACCGGGCGCGAACTTGGTGGTTGCGTCAAGGTCGACTTCCTTCCCGGCGGCGTCTGCGCCACCCTGCGCGCCGACGCTTCGGCGATGACGAGGCCGCCGTCGTTCCAACCTAGACGACGGCAGCCCGCGGTTAGCCCTGCCGAGAGCGCCCCCGGCGCCTCGCTCGGCGAGCGGCTCTCGGACGACATTCGCGGAGTGAGGGTATTGATCGTCGAAGACGCCGTTCTCCTGGCGCTCGAGCTCGAGGCCGGACTCACAGACGCTGGAGCGACAGTCGTCGGCGCGGCCGCCGATCTGAAGGAAGCCGAGGCGATGCTCGGGCTCGGCTTCGATGTCGCGGTCCTCGACGCCAATCTCAACGGACAGTCCGTCGCGCCGGTAGCCGAAGTTCTGGCGGCGCGGGGTACGCCGTTCATTTTCGCCACCGGCTACGGAGTCGCCGGCCTCGCGCCGGCCGGTTTCGAGGCGCCGGTGGTGCGCAAGCCTTACAATATTCACCAGATCGCCTCGGCCATGGCGCTCGCCCTGGGACGTGTGTGAGTTCGCCGATTATCCAGCGACCTCGGGCGCCCCTGGCCAACAGTCGCGTCCCGCGCTAGGGCCAGCGGCATGACTTCTACAGTGATCCCATCCCTTCTCCAGCCCGCCTCTCCGGTCGTTGGCGACGAGCGTCTCTTTCCCGTCCGTCGCATTCTTTGCGTTGGCCGAAACTACGCCGCGCACAGGGCCGAGATGGGAGGCGACGACCGCGATCCACCCATCTTCTTCGCCAAGCCCTCCGACGCCCTGGTCCCACTGGGAGGGTCCGTAGCCTACCCTTCAGCGACCTCGAATCTGCACCATGAGGTCGAGCTGGTCGTTGCGCTCGGGGCGTCGGGCGCGGATGTCTCGGAGGCCCGGGCGCTGGAGCTGGTGTTCGGCTATGCCGTCGGCGTCGATCTCACGCGCCGGGACCTCCAGGCGGTCGCTCGGGAGAAGTCCCAGCCCTGGGAGGCTTCGAAGGGGTTCGACCAATCCGCGCCAATGTCGGCCATCAGGCCTGCGTCGAATGGTCCGCCGCAGGGACGGATCTGGCTGTCGGTCAACGGCCAGACACGCCAGGACGCGGCGCTCGCCAACATGATCTGGAATGTGCCTGAGATCATTTCCCAGGCCTCGAAGCTGTGGCGGCTAGCGGCTGGCGACCTAATCTTTACTGGGACGCCGGAAGGCGTCGGCCCGCTGGTCCGCGGTGACAAGGTGGAGGCCGGCATCGACGCCGTGGGGTCCTTGTCCTTCACCATCGTCTAAGAGAGCGCCGGGAGAGAGCGTCCATGGTCACCGCACGCCTTTCCGCTTTCTGCCTCGTTGTCGCCGGATTGGCTTCCTCTCCCTATCTGGCCCGAGCCGACGGCGTGGCGGAGGCGCCCGCTGTCGCCCTGCCGCTCGATCAGGAGCGAAACGTCGACGGCGTCGGCGTCGCCTGCACCGGCATCGGCCAGACCAAGGCCGATCCCCGCTGGCTTGCCTATTCGGTCCGGCTCGAGTTCTCCAACCCGGCCAGAGAGTACCTGGCGAACGAGGCCGTGGCTGTTTCCGACCCATCGGGTCGACGGATGGTCGCGGTCAGTTGCGAGGGGCCGTGGATTCTCGTGAAGTTGCCGGCGGGCGCCTATCGAGCGACGGCCTGGCTGCCGCGCTCGCCGGAATCGCCGGTAAGCGCCAGTTTCCGCGCCCCGGCGAAGGGCCAACTGCGCGTCGTGCTGCAATTCCCGAGCAACTGACCCCGGGCCTCGTCCTGCACTCCATGTGGAGGGCGACCGCGCCCTACCGGGTGCGGATCGGACTCAATCTCAAGGGCCTGAGCTATCGTTACGCGCCTGTGAACCTCACCGCCGGCGAACAAAAGTCGGAGCGCTACCGAGGCGTCAACGCCCAGGGCTTGGCGCCGGCGCTCGAAGTGGGCGGGCGCGTTCTCACCCAGAGCCTGGCGATTCTCGAGTGGCTCGAGGAGACCCGTCCGGAGCCGCCGCTGTTGCCGCCCGGCGCCGACGACCGCGCGGTGGTGAGGGCGATGGCCGCGATCGTGGCCTGCGACATCCATCCCCTCAACAATCTCAGGGTGCTGCAAGCATTGGCCGGTCTGGGCCACCCGATCGGGGGGGCCGACCAAAAAGCCTGGGGAGCGCGCTGGATCGGTGACGGCTTCGCGGCCCTCGAGGAGATGGTGACTCGTCACGGCGCGGGGTTCGCGTTCGGGGACAGGCCGACTTTGGCCGATTGTTGCCTGATCCCGCAAATCTGGGCCTCGAGCCGCTTCGAGGTCGACCTCGATCCCTTTCCGGCCCTGGCGGCCGTGGCCAAACGCGCCGCCGCTCACCCCGCCTTCATCGCCGCCGAGCCACAGCGACAGCCCGACGCCGCCTGAGAGCGTCCTCAGCCTCTCCAGGTAAACGCCCCTTAACCCTCTTCCCTCAGATGATGCCGCCCGGGTTTGCGTTCGGGCGCGAGGATTCGAGCAGCATGAAGAGAGTGGCGCGGCGCGGCGGATTGACGGCGCCCGCTCGCCTCGCGAGCGTGGCCTTCTCGGACCACGTCATGGCGAGATTCCGCGGCGCGTTGGTCGCGGCGAGCGGCGTTGGCTTCGCCGTGTGCCTCGCCAGCTATCATGCCGCCGACAACAGCCTCGACGCCTCCTCCGCTTCGCCCGTGTCCAACCTCCTCGGGTGGGTCGGCGCCGATCTCGCCGATCTCTTGATCCAGACGCTGGGGCTGGCGGCCTGGGCCGGGGCGGCGGTGATGCTGGGCGTGGGTCTGGCCCGGCTTCTGGACTCTGACCCGGCGCGGAGCCGCTCGCGACTGCGATTGCGCGGCACGGTGGGCGCCTTGGCGATGGTCGGTCTCGCGGGCGCCCTGGCCGCGCCGCGGCCGCCGGTGGCGTGGCCCCTGGTCGCCGGGCTGGGAGGCGTCGCGGGCGAGGCGGTGTTGGCGCTCGCGGCTGCGCCGCTGGCCTTTGCCCGTGCGCCCGATCCACGGACACTCGCGGGGCTGATCCTGGCCTTCGCCAGCCTGGCGGTTCTCGCGTTCGCGGTCGGGGTGAGGCCTCCCAGTCTGGAAGCCTTCGTCTGGCGCCGCGGCCGCCCGGCCGGGCGAGCCAAGGCTACCCCGAGGGCGGCGAAGCTCGAAGTGACCGCGCCGGTCCCGAACTTCGACCCGGAGCCGACGGAGCCGGGACCATCGCCATCGCTGGCGATCAGGCAACCCAAGTCCGCCGCCAGGGCCTCCGGGCGCGAACAGCGCGAGGAGCAGCGCAATTTTCCCTTCGTCGAGCCCGGGGGCTTCCGGCTTCCGGAGCTGGCCATGCTCACCAAGCCCAAGCCCCGCGCCTCGGCGATCGACGAGGAGGCCTTGCGCCAGAACGCCCGACTGCTCGAGGGCGTCCTCGCCGAGTTCGGCGTGCGGGGCCAGATTGACCAGATTCGCCCAGGCCCCGTGGTGACCCTCTATGAGCTGGTTCCGGCGCCCGGCGTGAAGTCAGCCCGGGTCGTCGCCCTTTCCGATGACATCGCCCGCTCGATGAGCGTGGCCGCCTGTCGGGTGAGCGTCGTTCCGGGGCGAAACGCCATCGGCATCGAGCTACCCAACGCCAAGCGCGAAACCGTGTACCTGCGTGACCTCCTGAGCAGCGCCGAATACGAGAAGGCGAGCCAGGTGCTGCCGCTGGCGCTCGGCGAGACGATCGGGGGAGAGCCCTACGTGGCGGACCTCGCCCGGATGCCGCACCTGCTCATCGCCGGCACGACCGGCTCTGGAAAGTCCGTGGGCGTCAACGCGATGATTCTCTCGATCCTCTATCGCCTGCCGCCGGAGAGCTGCCGGTTCATCATGATCGATCCAAAGATGCTGGAGCTCTCGGTCTATGACGGCATTCCGCACCTGCTTGCGCCTGTCGTCACCGATCCGAAAAAGGCGATCGTGGCGCTGAAATGGACCGTGCGCGAGATGGAGGACCGCTATCGCCGGATGTCGAAGATCGGCGTGCGCAATATCGCCAGCTACAACGAGCGCGCCCTCGAGGCGACAACCAAGGGCGAGCACTTCGTGCGCACGGTCCAGACCGGTTTCGACGCCAACGGCCGGCCGATCTACGAGGAGGAGAAGCTGCGGCCAGAGCACATGCCGTATCTGGTCGTGGTGATCGACGAGGCCGCCGATCTGATGATGGTCGCAGGCAAGGACGTGGAAGGGGCGGTGCAGCGGTTGGCGCAGATGGCGCGAGCCGCCGGCATCCACATGATCATGGCCACGCAGCGACCGTCGGTGGACGTGATCACCGGCACCATCAAGGCTAATTTTCCCACCCGCATCGGCTTCCAGGTCACCTCCAAGATCGACTCGCGGACAATCATGGGCGAGCAGGGCGCCGAGCAGCTGCTCGGTCAGGGCGACATGCTCTACATGGCCGGCGGCGGGCGGGTCACGCGCCTCCACGGCCCGTTCGTCTCCGATAGCGAGGTCGAGACGGTGGCGAAGTTCCTGCGCGACCAGGGGCAGCCGAGCTATCTCGATGAGATCACCGCCTGCGCCGAGGAAGACGACGAGGAGGAGGGCGGGGCGGCCGATGGCGGCGGCGATGATCTCTACGACCGCGCGGTGGCGGTGGTGACTCGCGACCGCAAGGCCTCGACCAGCTATATCCAGAGGCGGCTCCAGGTGGGCTATAACCGCGCCGCGTCGCTGATGGAGAAGATGGAGCGCGAGGGGGTCGTTGGCGCGGCGAATCATGCCGGCAAGAGGGAGATCCTGGCCGGTCCGCCCCCTTGACGCGCCCCAGGCATCGGCCGGCCAAATGGGGCCTCGCCATGGCCACCGATCGGCCTTGCCAGGCCGCGAAAAGGCGTCAGACAAGATGACACCAGCCCGCGCCAGCCACCGGATCGCTTTTTCGGTGCTTTTCCTTGCAGCCTTCGCCCCACTCGCGGCTGGGGCGCCTGCGCCGACGCCGCTATCGCCGGACGATCTCGCGCTCGCCAGGAGCGCCGCCGATTATCTCCAGGGCCTAACGAGCGCCCAGGCCCGCTTCGTCCAGACCGACGCTCGCGGCAACGTCAGCGACGGCGAGTTCTGGCTGCAGCGGCCCGGCAGGGCCCGTTTCCAGTACGACCCCCCCTCCGGCCTCGTCATCGCCTCTGACGGGCGGCTGGTGTCGGTCCTCAATCCAAGGCTGAAGACCTTCCAGAGTTATCCCCTTGGCTTGACCCCGCTTTCGGTGATCCTCGGGCGCACGATCCGCCTGGGCCACGGCTTCGTGGTGGGCTCGGTCGCTCGCCGCCCGGGCGGCTTTTCACTCGTCGCGCGCAGCGGGCGCAAGAACGAAGAGGGGCGCATCACTCTGGATTTCACCCAGGCGCCGGTCGGCCTGACCGGATGGACGATCACAGACGCCCAAGGCGGTGAAACACGCGTGCGCCTGGTCGATTTCCACCCCGCGTCAGGTTTCGATCCTCACCTCTTCGAACTTCCAAGGCCGCCGGCGGCGGCGGAAAGGCCCGGATAGGCCCGGGCGGCGGCGCGGGCTAGAGACGGATCCATGCGCCTGCGGATCGCCTCCTGGAACGTCAACTCGGTGCGCCTGCGGGCGCCTCAGGTGGCAAGGTTCGTCGATCAGTTCGCGCCGGATATCCTGTGCCTGCAGGAGATCAAGTGCCGCGAGGCCGAATTCCCGGCCGCCGCGTTCGCCGAAGCGGGCCTGCCCTACCTGAAGATCAGCGGCCAGAAGGGCTCGCATGGCGTCGCCATAGCTTCGCGTCTGTCGCTCGCCGATGGACCCGATCTCGCCCCGTGCAGAGAGGGCCACGCGCGCTGTGTCTCGGCGATCGTCGCGGGGGTCGAGATCCAGAATTTCTATGTCCCGGCCGGCGGCGATGTTCCTGACAGGGCCATGAACCCCAAATTCGACCACAAGCTGGATTTCCTCGAGCGCCTGACCGCCCAAATGCGCCGCCGCAATCCGAAGTCGCCTCTGGTCGTCTCCGGGGACCTCAATGTCGCGCCTGGCGAAAACGATGTCTGGAATCATCGCTTCATGTCCAAGGTGGTCAGTCACACGCCCGCGGAAGTCGCGGCCATGGAGGCGTTGCGCGCCAGCCTGGGATTCATCGATCTGGCCCGGGTCGCGACACCAGAGCCGGCGAAGCTCTTCTCGTGGTGGAGCTATCGCGCCGTCGATTTTCGCCTTTCCAATCGCGGCCTTCGCCTCGACCACATCTGGGTCAGTCCGGGCCTCGAGGCTGCGGCCCTGCGCCTGGGATGCCCCTCCGCCCGGGTGCACGACGAGGTTCGCGCCTGGGAAAGGCCCAGCGACCACGCCCCCGTGAGCGCCGACCTCATCCTCTAAAGGGCCGGGTCGCCGCCTTCCTCCTCGACCGGTCCCGGATCGCGGGCGCGGGAAGAGAGCCACATCACGCCGCCGAGGTCGGTCACGGCGGCCAAGAGGCGGCCGAGATTGGTGTACTTCGACCGGCCGCTGCTCCGGGGCCGGTGGCTCACCGGGCGGAAGGCGACGTCGTATCCCTCGCGTAGCATCAGCGCCGGCAGGTAGCGGTGCATGTGATCGAAGTAGGGGAGGCGCAGAAAGGCCTCCCGGCGCATGGCCTTCAATCCGCAGCCCGTATCGCTCGCCTCGTCGCGCAGCAATCGGCGGCGGACGGCGTTGGCGAGGCGGGAAGCCCAGCGCTTGGCGGCGCGGTCCATTCTCCGCGTGCGCTCGCCACCGATGAGACCCAGCTTCGCTGGCGCGGACTCCAGCGCCCGCGCCAGCGCCGGGGCGTCGGCCGGGTCGTTCTGGCCATCGCCGTCGAGGGTGATGATCACGCTCGCCTTCGCCGCCATGACGCCGGTGCGGATGGCGCGGCTCTGGCCGGCGTTGCGGGCGTGGGAGAGGACCCGCAGCTGCGGCAACCGCGCCTGGACGGCCGCCAGGCTCGCTCTGGTGTCATCGCCGCTGGCGTCGTCGACGAAGACGATCTCGAATGCTTCTCCGGCGAAAGCCTGGGCGATCTCGAGGGCCAGCGCCCCCGCCGCTCCCTCCTCGTCGTAGACGGGAACCACGATCGAGAACCTGAGTGGAGCGTCGCCGGCCATCGCTTCGTCATAGCCCAAACGCGGGCCTCGGGAAGATCGTGCTATCAAGGCGCATGGCGCTAGCGGACCGGTTGGACGGACTGGCCAGGGGATGGCGGGGGCCGCTTCTGGCTGCCGTCGCGGCGCTCCTCGGTGGTCTCCCAGGCGCGCTTGTCCTGCCGCCGCTGGACCGTGACGAGGCGCGGTTCGCTCAGGCTTCGGCGCAGATGCTGGAGAGCGGCGACTTCGTCACGCCACGCTTCCAGGAGGCGCCCAGGTTCAAGAAGCCGGTGGGAATCTACTGGTTGCAGGCGGCGGCGGTGAAGGCGCTCTCTCACGTCGAGAGCCGGCGGATCTGGCCCTACCGCGCGCCCTCGCTGCTGGGGGCCATGCTCGCGGCGGCCGCGTGCGCCTGGGGGGCTGCGGCCTTCCTGCGTCCGGGGGCGGCCATGGCCGCCGGCGCGATGCTTGGGACGAGCTTTCTTCTCTCCACCGAAGCGCTCATCGCCTCCACCGACGCGGTCCTCTGCGGCCTGGTGACCCTGGCGATGTCGGCCCTGGCGCGAATCTACCTGGCCGGTCGCGGCGGTCCGCCGGCAGGGGTGTCGACAAGGGCGGCGTTCTGGATCGGCCTTTCCCTTGCGATCCTCGTCAAAGGCCCGATCGGCCCGATTGTGGTCGTTTTGTCGACCGCCTGCCTCTGCGTCTGGGAGCGGCGAGCCCGCTGGCTATCCACCCTCGGCTGGGGTTGGGGACTTATTTTCCTTGTCGCGGTGACCGGCCCCTGGGCGATGGCGATCACGGTCGCCACCGATGGCGAGTTCTGGGGTTCGGCGATCGGGGGCGATCTCGCACCCAAGCTCGCTGGCGCGGCCGAGGGGCACGGGGCGCCGCCTGGCTGGTACCTGTTGCTCTCTCCGCTGCTGCTCTTCCCCGCCGCCTTGTTGCTGCCGGCGGCGCTGGCCGCGGGATGGCGGGCGAGGCGCGAGCCGGCGGTTCGCTTCGCCTGGTGCTGGCTCGTCCCGAGCTGGGTGGTGTTCGAGTTCGTCCCGACCAAGCTCGTTCACTACGTCTTGCCAACCTTCGGAGCCCTGGCGTGGCTGATGGCGCGGTCCCTGGTCCAGCCGATCGGCCCCATAGCCCGTTTCGCCGGCGCGGCCCTCGTCGTCCTCGCCGCAATGGTCTTCGCCGCCGCCGGCCCAGTGGTCATGGAGCGGCTTCACGAGGCGCGCGCCGCGCCCTGGGCTGTATTGGCCAGTCTGTCGTTCGCTGCCGCCGGCGCCGCGGGCGCGTTCCTGCTCGTCAAGCGGGCGCCAGGCCGCGCCATCGCCGTCGCCGGCCTGCTCGGGATTGCCGGCCACGGGGTCCTCGCGGCCGGGCTCGCCCCTTCCCTTCGTTCGCTCTGGCTCTCGAGCCGCGCGGCGAAGGCGCTGGCCGTGGCCGGCTGGAGCCCCCAGGAAGGCGCTCCCGGTCCCGTGAGCGTCGCCGGTTACGAGGAGCCGAGCGTTGTCTTCCTTCTGGGGTCGGGAACCGAGCTGGGGGATGCGCAGGACGCCGCCGACGCCATAGGCGGACATCGGGCGGCGATCGTCGAGTCGCGCCAGGACGGCGCCTTCCACAAGGCTTTGGCTGAACAGGGTTTGGCGGCGCGGCTGGCGGGCGAGGGCGCAGGTCTGGACTATTCCAACAACCAGCACGACATCCTGCGTATCTACACCCCCATGGCCCAGTCCTCCGAACGGCCCCCGCCGCCCCCATGACCGGTTTCATCCAGATCGTCGAAGTTGGGCCACGCGATGGCCTTCAGAACGAAAAGCAAGTCCTCGGGGTGGAGGAGAAGCTCGACTTCGTTCGCGCGCTGGAGACCTGCGGGGCCACGCGGATCGAGGCGGTCTCCTTCGTCAACGAGCGCCGCGTGCCGCAGATGGCCGGGGCCGAGGCGATGATGGCCGCCCTGCCCCATGTCGACGACCGCTCGCGAATCGGGCTGGTGCTGAATGAACGCGGCTGGGACCGGGCGGTGGCCAGCGGCTGTGACGAGGCCAACATCGTCATTTGCGCCACCGATGGTTTCGGGGTGCGCAACCAGGGCGCCACGACCGCCGAACAGATGGCCGGCCTGGAAACTATCATGCGCCGGCGCCGCCTCGAGGGCGGCCCACCCGCGACGGTGACGATCTCGGTTAGTTTCGGCTGTCCCTTCGAAGGCGAGGTTCCCGAAGGCCGCGTCATCGAGATCGTCGGGCGGGCCGGCGTCGCGGGTGTCGAGGAGATAGCACTCGCCGACACCATAGGCGTCGCCGATCCCTGGACGGTGCGCCGGAGGGTTGGGGCCGCCCGCAGGGCCGCCCCCGCCGCGAGGCTGAGGGCGCACTTCCACGACACCCGCGGCCAGGCGCTGGCCAACGCCTTCGCCAGCATCGATTCGGGGGTCGAGGTTCTGGACGCCAGTTGTGGGGGCCTCGGCGGCTGCCCGTTCGCGCCAGGCGCCACGGGCAACCTCGCCACCGAGGATCTGGCCTGGATGCTGGAGCGGGCGGGATTCACCACCGGCCTCGACATCGACGGCCTCATCGCCGTCGCCCGCTCCATGGGCGAGCGGATCGGCAAACAGCCCGCCTCCGCGCTCAGCCGCGCCGGCCGCTTCCCCGGCGACCGACAGGCGGCGTCGGGCTAGGCCAGGGCGATCCTCGGCGCCGCCAGTCCGGCTGGCGCGATCAGTGTGGGTTCGTGACCGATCAGGATCGCTTCGCTCGCTCCGCCGGTAAAGCCGGCTATGGCCGAGGCGAACCGGGCGACCTCGACCGCGCTGGCGTCTTTGGGCGGATCGACGACCGTCGTAGCGCCGTGGCCGTCGCTGGAGAGGGTGAAGGCGCTCGTGGTGTAGTCCCCGTCGAGCTTGATCTTGGCGACGTCGGACCCGTCCGCGACCGTGAGCACCCCTGAGGTCGTCGTGCCGCTGTAGCTCGCCTTGGTCGTCCCGCTGACGAAGGCAATATCGGCCAGGTCGAGCGACGTCCCGCCGCTCGTTGAAAAGCCTGTGATCGTGCCTGCGTAGCTCTGGGAGTGGGCGAGCTCCAGGGTCCCAGTCGCGCCGGAGAAGTCGACGTCTTCCGTGAACGAGGACTCGAAATCTGCGGTCGCGCCGCTGATGCGCACCGACCCGGCGCCAGTGACCGCGCCGGCGACAGCGAGGGTTCCGCCGCCGCGGGCCGCGAGCAGAAAGGTGTTGTCGACCGGGCTCTCGATCATGGTCCCGCCGGTGAAGGTGGAGTCTATGATGCCCGCGTTCAGAATGGTGTTCTCGCCGGTATTGATCACCAGCGCGGTCGCATCGTCCCCGTCGATGAGTCCTGCGGCGTCGTTGACGAGGATCATCTGTTCGTCGCCGATCAGTCCGGCGCCGTAGAGCCTGTCGTCCAGGTTGGTGAGGGTGGCGGATGCCGAGGCGCCATAGACGCGGTTGGTCGACAGGTCGGAGAGAACGAGCGATCCGCCGCCGTCCAAGATCGCCCCGCTGGTGGCGACGATCAGATTGGCGGTGGTGGCGTCGAGGGTGTCGGTGAGCGTAATTGCGCCTGACAACGTCACGGTGGGGCCGTTCACGATAAAGGTGGTGGACGAGAGCGTCGCTCCAGAGAGAGTGTCGGAGCCGCCGATGAGCGCCACGACGCCGGCGCCCGAGAACGTCCCGGCGAAAGTGTTGCCGCTCCCCGTGAAGCTGATCCGGTCGCCGCTCGATACGCTCAGGGTTCCGGCGGTCTGATCCCAGAGGCCGGAATAGGCGAAACGGGCGACGCCAACAGTCACCGAGGCGCCGGACTGATCCAGCTCGGGGACCCTAAGATCGCCGCCCGTCGAGAAGGTCGCTGCGCCTCCCGCGCCGAGCTCCAGCGTCCCGGCGCCGTTGACTATCCCTGCGATGTCGTCGCCCACGCCCGTCAAGTCCAGGGTGTCGCCATCTCCAACAGTCAGGGGCCCAGCGTCGGGACCTTGGCTCCAAGTCCCGGCGTAGGCGAGGTTGCTGCTCACCGAAACCTTGGCGCCGGATCCCATGACAACATCCGGAATTCCAAGGCTGGCGTCGGGCGCGAAGGTCACGCTTCCACCGGAAACGTCAAGGTCGACCGACCCGCTCAGGGCGGACGCCACATAGAGGCTGCCCGTAACGCTGAGAGCACCGCTCAGATCGAGGCCTCCGAAGTCGAAGGCGTGGAGATTGGCGTTGCCGACGATCGACGCCGCGTTGGCGTTGTCGAGAATGCCGACGCCGATCACGGGGGAGGTGTCGCCGGCCGAGGAGGATTGGACGACCGCGCCATTGGCGTCGGCGATGACGGCGATGTCGTAGGCGCCCGGCGCCAGCTTCGAGAGCGGGAGGACGACGCTCGCCGTCGTCGAGCCACCGCCGGCGATAGCCGGTGTCGAATATGTGGCGAGGACTGTGTCGGCTGTCGTCGGGATGTCGCCCTCGGCGGCGGCATAGACGCCGGTCGTCGAGGCACCTCCGGGACCCTGCGAGGTGTCGCCTATAATGAATGTCAAAGTCTCGCGCTCGAGGGACGGACCCGAAGCCGCGAAGGCCGGCGTCGGCTGGTATCCCAGTACGTTCATCAAGACCAGGTCGGTCGCGGTGACGCTGTTGACGACGCCGGGATTGGAGAACGCGTCATAGGCGTCATTGCCGGCGCTGGAGGCCCAGTCGAAGAGATCGCCGGACGCATCGGTGCTGTAATTGTCCAGATTGGTCGCGCCGTTATTGATTGAGAAGTAGCGCGAAGCCGCAGTGGCGTCGAAGCTGCGTACGCCCGAGGCGCTGAAATCGTACAAATCCATCGGATAATAGCCGCTGCCGTCTCCGGGGCCACCCCCGTAGTTCACGCCGAAATTCATCTGCCGGCCCATGATCTCAGCGAACTCATGGGCGACGACGGCGAAAAAGTCATATTCGCTGGACGCGACCGAACCGCCGGAGTTGCCGGTCACCGAGAAATCGAAGGACCCGGGCACGGTGGAGAAGCCCACCCAGCCGTCGATGGCGGTGCTGGCGCCGATCAGCCCCAGCGCCTTGGCATCGGCGCTGGTCACTGAAAGCGTTCCGCCGTCAGTCGGATCAGTGGCGGGGAGCGTGGCGACCGCAGCCTTCTCGTCGCTGGTCTCGGCGTTGGCCGCGAGTGCGGCCTTGATCTGGGTGTAGGAGTAGTAAGTGCTTGTGAAGTTGGCGAAACTTTCGCCGAGAGCCTCGGTGCCAAGGCTCATTCCGTCGACCTCGCCCCATCCCACGTCGATGTTGACCGTGATCGGATTGGCGAACTGGGTGTCGTAATAATTCACCACATCGGCGATGACGGCGGTGAAACCAGCGGGCGCACTGGCGACGCTCGAATCGTAGGTGACGTCAATCTGCATGGCGTGGTCTCGAGGTGGCTTGGCAATAGGGCCGGGGTCGTGCGGCGACGGCTCATTGCGCAGAATGAACTCTATCTACAGGCTGTTCTTAGAATGTGGCGATTTTCGCGTCTGGCGCCGACCCACTTCCCCCGGCGGGATTTCCCGGCAGCGGGCCACGGCTGTTCTTGCCGCTCTTCTTGCCTCGGAGGGGACCGGCCGATAGGTTCGCCCTTCGCTCGAAGGGCGCCCCCGAGGGCCCGCACCCTGATCGGAGAGGTGGCTGAGCGGTTGAAAGCACCGCACTCGAAATGCGGCATACTCGCAAGGGTATCGGGGGTTCGAATCCCCCCCTCTCCGCCATGGCGCCGCCGATCGGGAAGCAATTCGTCTTGACCAACCATGATCGTCGGGGGAACCTGCACCGGGGCTCGGGCCATCCGGCGACACCCCCTTTGCCATTCACCTCGAGGAAATCCCAATGAAAACATGGATCGCGCTTTTGGCGATCGCTGGGGCGCTCGTCACGGCGCAAGTGGTCGCCGCGCAACCTCTGCACGAACTTTCTGGCGAGGAGGCCCGATTGCGCGGGGATATCGACGGTGCCGCCAACGGCGGCCGGATAAGCCCGTCTGTTGCCGACGACGCAAGGCGGATCCTGGACCGTATCGTAGCCGACGACCGCGCCATGCGCGCCCAACAGGGCGGCCGCTTGAATCCGGATCAGGTCAACTCGATCGCCGATCGGCTCAGGACCCTCTCGAAACGGCTGCACAACACTGCGCAATGATACTAGGGGGCGGCGTTCGTCCTCCTCCACGTCCATGATGGCTGAGCCTCCGGGTCAGCCACGGCGCGCAATCGAACAACCTTTGCAGCCGCGGGGCCCTATGGCACGCTCCGGGTAAGGAATAGCCCTGCGGGGGAGGAGCGCGTGCCTAGGCGTCTGGCGGCGGAATTCATCGGCGCCTACTGGCTGGTGCTGGGAGGGTGTGGGGCGGCGGTGCTCGCGGCCGCGTTTCCAGGTCTGGGCATCGGCTTTGCCGGCGTCGCGCTGGCGTTCGGCTTGACCGTGGTGACCATGGCCTACGCCGTGGGCCACGTCTCGGGAGCGCACTTCAATCCGGCAGTCACCATTGGGCTCTGGGCCGGCGGACGCTTCCCGACCGGCGATATCATCCCCTACGTTCTGGCGCAGGCCCTCGGCGCGGTGGCGGGCGCGGGCGTCCTCTATCTGATCGCCACCGGCCACGCCGGCTTCGACATCGCCGGCGGTTTCGCGTCCAATGGATATGGAGAGCACTCCCCCGGCCACTACTCCCTCGGCGCATGCGCGCTGACAGAGGTCATCATGACCTTCGGCTTCCTCTTCGTGATCTTGGGGTCCACCCACGGCAACGCTCCCAAGGGCTTCGCTCCGCTCGCCATCGGCCTTTGCCTGACCCTCGTCCACCTGATCAGCATCCCGGTCACCAACACTTCGGTGAACCCGGCAAGAAGCCTTGGACCAGCGTTGTTCGAAGGTGGGTGGGCGGTACGCCAACTATGGCTGTTCTGGACCGCGCCGTTCGTTGGGGCGATCGCGGCCGGCTTTGCCTATCGCTGGGTCGGCGGCGCGGTGAATCCCTCCCCGGTGCAAGTGCGGGGCGACAGCTAGGCTATTCGATCCTCTCGAATGCCTGCCGCGATGGCGATCAGGCGGCCACCTTCTGCTGGCCCGGCGAGAGCTCTTCGAAGAAATAGCTTACCGGAAGCTCCAGAACCTGGGAAAGTTGCCACAGTCGCGAGGCGGAAACTCCGCAATCGCCGCATTCGTATTTCTGGATCTGCTGAAAGCGGAGGCCGCAGGCCTCGGCGACCTGACTCTGAGTCAGGCCCAGGATCCTGCGCCGAGCGCGAAGTCGGCGGCCGATATGCAAGGCAAGGTCATTATCCATGGGCACGGTTCGTTGCGTCCTGTTGGGCCACTGGCTGCCGATCACCGACCTTCCCGAGCCGGCGCCGAGGCGATTGAATTAACAATTCGTTTCATAAAACTCCGACGTGACAGATGCGTGATATCGCCGCGCCGACCGCTCGAGGCGAAGTCTGTCCTCGATCGCCTAGCCAGGCCCCGCGGTCGGGTCGGGGAGGGGCGACGGACCCGTGCCGGGGGACTCGACGGGGGTCGGGACCGAGGTCTCGATCGGCGGCGGAGGCGGCGGCGGGGCGGGCGGGCCGTAGGGGATCGCGGTCACGGGGAAACGCTGCAGCGACCTTGCCATGAACGCATGCCAGAGCTCGGCCGGGGCGCTGCCGCCGGTAATGCCGCGCGTCGGTGCGGCGTCGTCACGGCCCATCCAGACCACGGTCGTCAGGCCGCCGGTGAAGCCGCAGAACCAGGCGTCCTTGAAGTCGGATGCAGTGCCGGTCTTGCCGGCGAGGTCGTAGCCGGCGATGGCCGCCCTAGCGCCGGTGCCGGACGTGACCACCGCGCGCAGCATCTGGTCAAGTTCGCTCAGCGGCGGGTTGCCGATCACCGGCGTGGGCGGAACGGGGCGATGCTGGTAGAGAACCACGCCGCCGGCTGTGCGAATCTGCTCGATCGCCCAGGCCGTGACCCTGTCGCCGCCGTTGCCGAAGGCGCCGTAGGCTTCGGCCATCTCCAGCGGCGTCACCAGGCTCGTCCCCAGCGCCATGGCCGGGTCGGTGTTGATCGGCGTGACGATCCCGAGCCTGCGGGCCGCGCTCGCGACGGCCGGGCGGCCGATCTGGTCGGCGAGCGTGGCCGCGACGGTGTTGATCGATAGGGCGAGCGCCCGCTCCAGGGTGATCTGGCCCAGATACTCCGGTTCGAAATCGCGTGGCGACCAGCCGTCGATGGTCACCGGCTCGTCGGTCATGATCATGTCGGGCGTGCGGCCTGCCTCCATCGCCGCCAGATAGACAAACGGCTTCCACGCCGAACCGGCCTGGCGATGGGCCTCGACTGCCCGGTCGAACGGGCTCGCCGCATAGTCGACGCCGCCGATCAGCGCCCGCACGGCTCCGCCGCCGTCGAGGGCGACCAGGGCCGCCTGGCTGGCGCCGGCGTGCGAGAAGCGCGAGACGACGGCGTCGGCCGAATCCGCGGCCAGCTTCTCGGCCGGCAGATCGAGCGTGGTCTCGACGACTAGGTCGGACCTGACCGGCCCGACCTGGCGCCTGGTCTGGGCGTCGAGCCAATCGACGAAATACTGCGCGCTGGCGGCGGGCGCGGTCCGCCAGGCTTTGGGCGCCTGCGCCTCCGCCTTGGTCCGCTCGGCCGGGGTGATCGCGCCGGTCTCGACCATGGCGTCGAGGACAAGGCGCGTGCGCTCGCCCGACCGCTGCGGCTGCTCGATCGGGTTGTAGTCGGTCGGCGACTTCATCAGCGCCGCCAGGCTCGCCGCCTCGCGGATCGTCAGGCGCGAAGCCGGCTTGTCGTAGTAGCGCCGGGCCGCGGCCTCGATGCCGTAGGCGCCCGCGCCGAAATAGACCCGGCTCAGATAGAGCCCCAGGATCTGGCGCTTGCTGTAGGTCTGCTCTAGTTGCACCGCCAGCATCAGCTCCTGCGCCTTGCGTTCTATCGTCCGGTCGGAGGTCAGGTAGAGGTTGCGCGCGAGCTGCTGGGTGATGGTCGAGGCGCCCTGCGCGGCGCGGCCGGCGCCGAGGTCGGCGAGGGCGGCGCGGGCCATGGCCATCGCATCAAACCCCTCGTGGGAATAGAAGCGCCGGTCCTCGATCGCGACAAAGGCCGCGGGCACGTACTGCGGCAGTTTCGCCAGGTCCTCAGGCGGCCCATAGCGGCCGCCACGCACGCCCAGGAGCGCGCCCGAGCGATCGAGGTAGGTGATCTGCGGATCCCGTCGGATCGGCGGCAGGCTCGGAATCTCGAACGTCGAGGCTAGCGTCGAGAGAGCGGCGATCAGGGCGATCAGGCGTGAAGCTCCACGATGACGGCGAGCCGGCGCGGCGCGCCCTTATCCTTCGCCTCGCGGCCGGCCGCCAAGATAATTCTCGGTAATCTAGGGTCCGCCCCAGCGCCTGGTCCGACCGACACTTTCCCACTTGCCCGCGGCTAGCCTCTGTGGCGGAGTCGGGAAGGCGGACCCATGGGACCCGATAGAGGAAAGGCCACGCAGATGACGGATGTGCTCGAGTCTCCGCGGGAACTGACCCGCACTTCGGTTGTCATAACCACCAATGGGCCGGTCCGCGGCTATCACGACGGCGGGCTCGATATCTTCAAGGGCCTCAGATACGCCGCGCCGCCGGTGGGGGCCTTGCGCTTCCGGCCGCCGAGACGACCGGCGCCCTGGACCGAGGCTGTGGACGCGCTGCATCTTGGCGCCCCGGCGATACAGGCAGGGCTGGCGCCCGGCGAAAAGACCGGCGGGCGTAGCCCGGGCGACCCTCCGGCCCCCGATCAGCCGGAGACCGGCGAGGATTGCCTTTTCATCAACCTCTGGACGCCGGGCCTGGACGCCAGGAAGCGGCCGGTGATGGTGTGGCTGCACGGCGGCGGCTTCGCCAACGGCAGCGGCGGCGCGGCAATGTACGACGGCGCGGCGCTGAGCCGGCGCGGCGACGTGATCACGGTGACCGTCAACCACCGGCTGAATGTCTTCGGCTATCTGAATCTGGCTGATCTGGGCGGCCACGCCTCGTCCGGCCAGGCGGGCATGCTCGACATCGTCCTGGTTCTCGAATGGGTTCGGGACAACATCGTCGCGTTTGGCGGCGATCCGGCGAACGTCACGATCTTCGGCGAGAGCGGCGGCGGCGCCAAGGTTTCGATGCTCCAGGCGATGCCGGGCGCGAGGGGCCTGTTCCACAGGGCGATCATCCAGAGCGGCCCGGGGCTGCGGGCGCTGGAGAAGGACGCGGCGACATCGACCGCGCGCAAGGTGCTGGCCTTTCTCGGGATCGAGCCGGGGGATCTGGGTAGGTTGCAAGGCCTGCCGGCCCGGGAGGTCCAGGCGGCAGCCGAGCGCGCTGGCGCCGACAACCCTCTGCGCGCCTTCTCGCCCTGTTTGGATGGGATCGCCCTGCCCCGCCATCCCTTCGATCCGGACGCGCCGGCGATCTCGGACGCGGCGCCGGTGATGATCGGAACCAATAAGGACGAGGCCACGCTGTTCCTGTTTCGGGACGAGAGGTTCGGTAAGTTCACTGACGAGGATCTTCAGCGGCGGGCGAAGGCGGCTGTTGGGGAGAAGAGCGACGCCTTGATTGGGGCCCTGGTCGCCCTCTTTCCCGACTATTCGCCGACGCACCTGATCTGCGCCCTTCAGACCATGACGACGATGTGGGCGTCGTCGGTGACGCTCGCCGAACGCAAGCACGCCAGGGGCGCGGCGCCGGTCTTCATGTACATGCTCGGCTGGGAGACGCCGGTAGCGCGGGGAGCGCTTAAATCGCCGCACGCCCTCGAGATTCCGCTGGTGTTCGACAACGTCGAGACGGCGCGCAACTTCGTCGGCCGGGGTGATGAGCCCCAGAGGCTCGCCGACCAGATGGCGCCGGCGTGGCTCGCCTTCGCCCGCACCGGCGATCCCAACGCGCCGGGCCTTCCATCGTGGCCCGCCTATGGCGTCTCGCGCCGCGCGACCATGGTCTTCGATGTCGAGAGCCGCATCGAGGACGATCCTTGGAGCGAGGCGCGCCGGATCATGCTGGGTTGACGGACGCCGTGGGGCGAAGCTTTGCGGCCGCGCGGGCCAGAAGGGTGATCCGGGTCCAGTCCCTCGTGCGGATGGCGTCGCCCGGCGCGACCCAGCTTCCCCCGACGCAGAGAACGTTGGCAAGCGTGAGGTAGCGGCCGGCGTTGGCGGCGTCGACGCCGCCCGTCGGACAGAATTTCGCCTGGGGAAACGGGGCGGCGAAGGCCTGCAGGATGCGCATGCCGCCAGCTGCCTCGGCCGGGAAGAGCTTGAAGCAGGTGAAGCCGGCGGCAAGACCGCGCATCACCTCGCTGGCGGTGGCCACGCCCGGCAGCAGCGGGATCCCGCTTTCGGCCGCCTCGTCGTCGATGAGGCCGGGGCTGACGGCGAAGCTCGCGCCAGCGGCGGCGGCCGTCGATCGCATGGCGCCGGTGAGCACGGTGCCCGCGCCGATCACCACGCCGTCGATGGCGGCGGCCATGGCGGCGATGCAGTCGAGGGCCGCATCGGTGCGCAGGGTCACTTCCAGCACCGTCAGGCCACCCGCCGCGAGAGCCCAACCAAGTGGCACGGCGTCGTTTGGATCATCGATCGTCAACACCGGGATCACAGGGACGCGGGTCAGGATCGCCTCCAGGCGCACGGTCGCTTAGGCCTCGCCGTGGAGGACGCTGGCGCCGGCGTCGGCCGCTCCGACCGCGCCGCGCATCCAGCCGAAGAGTTCGCGGCCATAGCCGGGGAGGGAGGGCGGGGGCAGCGCCGGGGGCCGTCTCGTCAGCTCCTCCGGCGCGACCTCGATCTCGAGGCCGCCGGCCTCGGCGTCCAGGCTGATCACGTCGCCGTCGCGCAAGCGCGCCAGGGCGCCGCCGGCCGCGGCCTCCGGGGTCACATGGATCGCGGCCGGGACTTTTCCCGAGGCGCCCGACATCCGCCCGTCGGTCACCAGCGCGACCTTGAAGCCCCTGTCGAGTTGCACCGCCATCGCGGGGGTCAGCGAATGGAGTTCGGGCATGCCATTGGCCCTGGGACCCTGGAAGCGGACGACGGCGACGAAATCGCGATCGAGTTCGCCGCGGCTGAGCGCCGCGAGCAGCGCGTCCTGGTCGTCGAACACCGCCGCCGGGGCGCGGATCGCCAGGTGCTCGGTCTTCAGGGCCGAGGTCTTGATAACCGCGCGGCCAAGTGGGCCGGTAAGGAGCCTGATTCCACCGTGCGCGTGGAACGGATCGGAGACGGACCTGAGAATTTCGCGATCGAGGCTGGCGCTCGCCCCGTCGCGCCAGACGAGCCGGCCGTCGCCGTGCAGAAACGGTTCACGCTGGCAGCGGCGCAGGCCGGGGCCGGC
>Ga0302325_10001102_pt1 | contig 70210 bp, 62 predicted proteins | sample Palsa_T0_2_FD_201948 | JGI IMG/M metagenome (GOLD analysis project Ga0302325, IMG submission 201948) | Peat permafrost microbial communities from Stordalen Mire near Abisko, Sweden - Palsa_T0_2 | ecosystem: Environmental > Terrestrial > Soil > Palsa > Peat permafrost | place: Sweden: Abisko...
CGGGCGGGAACTCCAGCACGGACCGCAGCGCCGCGGCGTCCTTCTGCGGCAGCGCCGCCAGCAGCGCTGACCGGTCCTCCTCGCTGAGGTCGCGCAGCGCGTCGGCGGCTTCATCGGGCTCCATCCGAGCGACCAGACGGGCGGCCTTTCCGATGTCGGTTTCCGCCAGCAGCTGGTGGAGCTCCTTCGGGTCCATCTCCTCCAGCGCGTCCGCGGCGGTGTCCGGCTCGACCAGGTCCAGCAGCTCGTGGCGTTCCCGGCGGCCAAGATCTTCCAGCAGGTCGGCTAGCTCCGCGGGCCGCAAGGTGTTCAGTTCGCCCCGGTGACGGGCCAGCCGAGCCCCGCCCTCGCTCTCATCGGGACCGAAGGAATGCACCGAGGCCCAGTCGATCACCGCCTCCGGGGTGGGACGGGTCCGCCAGCGAGGCGGGCCCAGCCTGCGCAGCAGCGACCCGAAGCCCACATCCACCCCGACCAGCCGGACCTCCGCGCCGACGGTGGCCAGGTACAGATCCGCCGCCCGCACCACCCGGGCACCGTCGATGTCCACCAGCTGGTGGTCGAGCACCCCGCTGGCCAGGGCCGTTTCCCCCTCCCTGGCGACGAAATCCAGCAGGCTCATGCGTGCGGTAGCCAGGATCACCTCCCGCTGGTGCACCGCGGCGACCGCGCTCGCAGGCACATACGCGCGCCGCGCGCCGACCTTGACGACCACCCCCGACAGCGGCGGGTATGGCTCATCGGTATCCCACCGGACGATGACATCCACGACCTTGCCGATCACCTCACCGCCGCCGTGTCGCACCGGGCGTCCCAGCAGCCCAGCGAGCGACACGAGGGATTCACGGATTTCCCTGGCCACTTCCAGGCGCCGCGAGCGCCGCTCGTACCGGTGCCGCAGCGCGGCGGACGGAGACTGAAATACCATGACCAACCTTGCGCAGAAGGAATAACGGCTTGGACTACCCCGCATGCGTCGCAAGCCGCCGAGGCAAACAGCTCCCGGGCCGCGATGACCTTACTTTGCCACGTCAGGCAGCGTTCCTGCCCAAGACGGCCAGCAGAAACCCTGGTAGGAGGCGCCACGCGTCTTGCACCCGTCGCCGTCCGGCGGGCTGACCGAGGAGACGGCGATGGACGCGGTCTTCGGCTTCACCATCGTGAACGACGTGAGCGCGCGTGAGGTGATGGTGCGGGAGAAAATGCAGGTAATGGCCGCCTCGGGGCTGGGCACCGCGCTTGAGCTGCGGCTCGACCCGCAACGAGCGGAACGGCACCGGCTCTTCGATCCGGTCACCGTTGCCGTCAGCGACCGGGCCACGCTGGGAGCGTGGGATGAGCACCTGCTGAGCCTGGCCGTCCTTAGGTCACTGCCAGCGGAGTGGTAAAAACTTAGCCAGGCCGACGATCTCGCGGTGCAGGTCCAGCAGTCCCGGAACCTCTTCCCGGCCCGCGCGACCCATGCCGCATTCAGTGCAGATACCCCAGGCACGGCTGCCGCCTGGGCTGGCCGCCAGGGCAGCATCGATGAGCCGCACCTGATCACCGGTGGTGCCCGGTGCCTGATCCGCCGGGTGATACGGCACGAGCGCGAAATTGAGCTCGGTGTCCGGACCTGCGGTCAGCTCGGCCAGCGGCGCGAAATAGCTCTCCTCGCGCTGATATTGCGGCACGGTGAACGAGACGAAGCTCACCGTCCGCCCGGCGGCCGCGCTGACCGCGTTCAGCACGCGGACCTGCAGGGCCAGTGACTCAGGCTGCTTGAAATGCTGGTGGCCGTAATCCCCGTAACACAGGTGCAGTCCGGCCGGCACGTCCGCGGGCACCGTGTCCACGCAGCGCACCAGGCCCGCGATAATCGCGTCGAAGGCCTGCGCCCTGCCGGGCACGAAGCTCTCCTCCAAGATGCCGAGCTCCACCGCCACATCCCACTGCACAGCCACCTCGTCCTGCGGGATCGCCGTCAGCAGCCGGCCGGCGTCGGCGAACATCGCCCGCTCGTAGGAGCCAAGCAGCGCCTGCTGCTGCTCAGGGACGATGTAGCCGCCGATCGAGGCCAGCGGCGTCGGATACTCGACCTGGAACCGGACCCCGGGCGGGATAACGCCCTCCGCACGCAGCGCCGAGAAGGTCTTATACGACCCGAGGTATGCCTCGGCGTAACCCAGATCCGGCCACCTCATCTCCGCCGGATCGACTCCGTCGGCCAGCCGCAGCTGCGTTAGCTGCTCATAGTCCCCGTCCGCGGCGTGCAGCGGCTGCGCCGGAACCAGCAACGGCGACTGCAGGAACCTCTGCATCTGGAAGAAGCTTAAGTTGCCCCGGTCCCCGGTCTCCCCGTCCGGAATGCGCCGCAGGCCGGACGGGACCCGCGCGACGATCTCGCGCATCACCGACCCGGCATCGGCCAGGTTGACGCTGCCATTGAAATGGACATGATCCGGCGGCATAGCACGGGCTCCCCTCTCGCGACTGCATCGAGTATCCACCACGCCGCCATGAAGCCTCCGGCGATCCGCCCAGAAATCTGCCGGGCCGGGCCGGGCCTGGTCGGCCGGGAAGTGACGATGTCCTAATGGATCACCAGAATTCCCACTTGTGCTGACGCGGGCGTCTCTATGCTCCGGTCATGGTTTCGGGCCGTCACAGTCACAGGAACGCGCGCTGGCCGTTGCTTCGGCTCGGGCTGGGCGGCGCGGGTGTCGCAGCGGCCGTGATCGTGGTGGCGATAGGCATCAGCCAGGTGACCGGAGGCCGTGCCTGCGCGGCGGCGGTATCGGCGGTATCGGCGGCCGGGGCGGTCGCGGGTACCGCCACGCACTATGTGCTCTCCGGCACCGGCAACTGCTCCTACCCGTCCCCGCCGGCCGGCGGCCTGTACGTGGCGCTGTCGCCTCCGGAATACGACGGCGCCGCCGCGTGCGGCGGCTACGTGCAGGTCAGCGGCCCTGACGGCTCGGTCAGCGCTGAGGTGATCGACCAGTGCCCGCCCTGCGCGTCCGGGCACATCGACCTCAGCGAGGCCGCGTTCTCCCGGATCGCGCCGCTGTCCGCGGGGCTCGTCTCCGTCACCTACCGGCCCGTCACTGATCCGCCGCTCCCGGCACCGGTATCGCTGCTCGTCAAGGAGGGCTCGTCACAGTACTGGCTGGCCCTGCTGGCGATGAACACCGGGAACCCGCTGGCCTCGGCTCAGGTGGAAACCGCGCCGGGTAGCTGGCGTGATCTCGTGCGCGCCGACTACAACTACTGGCTCGCATCATCGGGCGCGGGACCCGGCCCGTTCACGGTCAGGCTGACGGACACGGCCGGCCACCAGATCACGGTGCACGGCGTCACGCTGGACCCGGGCGTCATCCAGGACACCGGGACCTTCATGTACGGTGCGGGCACCGCGGCGGCGCCTGCGCCGGCCGCGCCGGTGAGGACGGCGGGCGTCCCCGCGAGCAGCGCGCCCGCCCGACGCCAGCGCGCACCAGTGCCCGGGGCGGGTTCAGCGACGCCGCGCCTGGCGGCACCGCGAGTCACTACCCAGGTACCCACGACGCAGGCACATGCCCAGCGCAGCCCCTCCACCGCCCCGAGCTGCTAGGACGAGGGCGGGGTCGGCCCGGCAGGAGGGCGCCAGTCGAGGACCGGTGCGAGGCTTCGCAGCGCGGCGCCGGGCATGAGCTTGCCAATGACCAGGGTCATGGCGTTGCGGGCGGCGACGGCGGGTGGCGCGGTCCAGGTCGCCATCGCGGCGACTCGCCGGGAGCGGCGGGTGACGTCGGTGGTCCGGGGCAGCCGGGCAGCGGTGTAGCTGGGCAGGATCTGCGGGATGGTGCCTGGCTGCGCCGCGGCGGCCAGCCGGGCGATAACGGCGGCGTCTTCCAGTGCCTGGCAGCCGCCCTGGCCCAGGTTGGGTGTCATGGGGTGGGCCGCGTCGCCGAGAAGGGCAACGCGGCCGCGGTGGAAAGCAGGCAGCGCCCTGGCCAGTTCCTCGACGTCATGGTGGAGGACCTGCTGCGGGGAGGCGTCCCTGAGGAGCTCGGGGATCGGGTCGGCCAGCAGCCTCCAGGTAGTGAACCCCGCGTACCGCAGGCCAGGGTCGGGGAAAAGAGATGCGCGGACCCCCGAGCGGATCCCGTCAGCGGCGACCACGAGGTCGGCGTCCAGATCACCGGCTGTGGTGGTGACCAGCGCCGGACGGCTCTGTCCGCCCGGCTCAACCGCCGTCACCTGCACCGATAGCCTCATTGCCAGTCTGGCGACACGGCTGAGCAGCGCCTCAAGCAGCGCCGCCCTGGCCAGCAGGACGACCGGGTCGCCGAACCGGGCGGCGACCATCCGCCCGGAACTGCGTGCGAGCCAGCGCCCGTCGCGGCGGCGGATACCCGGTTCTTGCGCGATGGCCAGGCTCCGGATCTCATCACCGGCCCCCAGGACGTCGAGCGCCCGCAGCCCGTTCGGGGCGACGGCCAGCCCGGCCCCGACTGCCTCCAGCGCCGCGGCGCGCTCGCAGACAGTCACCTCCCACCCGGCCTGCTGCAGGCCAACCGCGGCCGCCAGGCCGCCGATCCCGGCGCCAATGACCACCGCGCGTGATGTCACCGCCATCGTCCTCTCTGCGGGCTCGTCCGGTAGACCCGCGAACCCCTCTGCACCAGGGCGGCCTCAGCCCTCGCGGGTCACACGGTACCGGCGTCACGCAGCGCGGCGACCTCCGCGGCGGCGAAGCCGAGCTCAGCCAGGATCTCATCGGTGTGCTCTCCCACGGCCGGTATCGGTCCGAGCGCGGGTGTCGCGCCGGCGCCGATACTGACCGGCGAAGGCAGCGCGCGCAGCGGCCCGGCGGGGGAGTCCACCTCGGCCCAGCGGTGCTCAAGCTGCGGATGCTCCAGCAGGTCGCCGACCGTGTTGAGCTTGCCGTTCGCGATCTGCGCGGCGTCAAGCCGGGCGAGCACCTGATCCGCCGAGTACCGGCTCAGCGCGTCCTCGATCTCGGCTTGCAGGTCGGCCCGCGCGGCGACTCGGACCGTGTTGGTCACGAACCGCGGGTCGTCGGCGAGGGCGGGACGGCCCAGTACCTGGTCGCAGAGCCTGCGCCACTCGCGGTCGTTCTGCACCGCCAGCTGCACCGAGCCGCCCCCGCCGGTGCGGAAGGCGCCGTAGGGGGCGATGGTGGCGTGGCTGGTGCCGGTCCGGGCCGGGGGAGTGCCGGTGTACATGGCGTAGTACATGGGCTGGGACATCCACTCGGTCAGCGCTTCGAACAGCGACACCTGCAGCGCGGCGCCGGCGCCGGTGCGCTCCCGCGCGTACAGCGCCGCCAGGACCGAGCTGAACGCGTACATGCCGCCGGCGATATCGGCGATCGAGATGCCGGCCTTCGCCGGGGCCTCCGGGGTGCCGGTGACCGACAGCACGCCGGTCTCACACTGGATCAGCAGGTCATAGGCCCGCCGGTGGCCCATCGGCCCGTCCGGCGCGTAGCCGGAGACATCGCACACGATCAGCCGCTCGTCGCGGGCCCGCAGGGCCGCGGCGGACAGGCCCATCCGGGCCGCCGCGCCCGGGGCCAGGTTCTGCACGAACACGTCGGCCCGTTCGATGAGGCTGGTCAGGACGGCCAGGCCGGGGCTGGTCTTCAGGTCCAGGCTCAGCGACTGCTTGCCGCGGTTGAGCCAGACGAAGTGGCTGGCCAGGCCCTTGACCGACGCGTCGTAGTTCCGGGCGAAGTCGCCAGCCCCCGGCCGCTCGACCTTGATGACCCGTGCTCCCAGGTCGGCCAGCTGGCGGGTGGCAAACGGCGCAGCGACCGCCTGCTCGACCGAGACCACCGTGATCCCGGCGAGCGGACCAGACCCGTCAGCCACCGGATCAGCCGAGCACGAAGGGGTCGTGGGTGCCTCCGGTCGTCTCGATCCACACCGCCTTGTCCCGAAGGTACTTGGTCGCCCAGATCTGCATGCTCTGCTGTCGCATCAGACAAGCTCCCTGCTCGTAGCTCGGCCCTCAAGCTCAGTCTTGCTCAAAGGAAACGAAAGTGCACCACGACCGTGGACCCGGCCTCGGCTAGCGTCTAAGGTGAGACCAGATATGATCCTCGTCACACATTGGGACGGGAGTCAAAGGAGCGCCGCCGATTCGGCGGATCTCAGGTTTCTTGCGGCTGAGGAGGATGCAGTGAGCGTATACCGGGTCACCGAGCTCATCGGGACGAGTACTCAGTCGTGGGAGGACGCCGCCGCCAGCGCCATAAACACCGCACGTAAGACGCTGCGGGACCTGCGCGTCGGCTCAGTGGTCGAGCAGGACCTGCAACTCGGCGACGATGGCGAGATCACCTTCCGTACCAAGCTCCGGCTCTCGTTCAAGTACGAAGACGAAGAATAGGAGTCTCGCCCAGTTCGGCGAGGTCGGCCAGAGCACACAGGGCCTCAGTCAGCACGGCCCACATGGCTGCGGCAGGTCGTAACCCGTGCCCGGAATGACCAGCAGGTCGGCGTCACCGATGAGCTGCGCGGCGCGCCGACCGCGGCCACACCGTGAGCGGGTCGCCGTCGCCGTATCTCCGCACGACCCCGGCGGGTTCCCTGCCTCGCGACTAGCCCGCTGTTATGCCGGAAGGGCCTGCAGGTCCTGAACTCCTGCAGTGCCCCGGGGTGAGCAACATCATGGGCCGTTGCTTGTGTTGACCTTGAAGCAGAGATACCCCGCCGGGACCCGGACCTGTGGGTTTTATGGGGCCTGCATCGCGTGGCCCCTGTGTGCCGGGGACGCGGATGATGAGGCGTCGCTGCATGGCCCGCGAGGTCAGCGAGAACCCACCCCCAGAAATTACGGCGGCGACGCGCCGGAAAAACGGAAAATTTTCTCCGGAGAAACGGAAAATAACTATCGGAATCGCGGAACTTCCTCAGTAGGATAGGACCATGCGCGGAGTATTGACCGGCCTGGCGGTGCGACGGCTCGGCGAGGTCGTGGGAACCCGGCTCGCCGAGGAGCCGGTGCTCGTCCTCAACGGGCCGCGCACCGTGGGCAAGAGCACCTTGCTCGGCCAGCTGGCCGAAAACCTGGGACGAGCGGTGATCGACTGCGATGACCTGGCCACCCGAGCGGCGGTACGAGACGATCCGGCCAGGTTCGTCGAATCGGACCAGCCTGTCCTGATTGACGAATACCAGCACGTACCCGAGCTGCTGGACGCCATCAAAGCACAGCTCAACAACGATCTTCGCCCGGGCAGGTATGTCCTGGCCGGCTCAACACGGTACGCGACGCTGCCGGAAGCCGCGCAAGCCCTCACCGGACGCGTGGACATCATCCCGGTGCTTCCGCTGTCGCAAGGCGAAATCGACAACATACGCGAGACCTTCGTCGCCAGGCTGCTTGACGGCACCGGCATCGAGATGGCCTCGGCGCGGGCTCGCACGACCCGCGACGAGTACGCCCAGCGGTCAACCTCAGGCGGCATGCCGGTTGCCCTTCGCCGACCGCCAGGTCCTTCCCGTTCCCGCTGGTTCTCCAATTACGTCAACCTGGTCATCGACAAGGACGTCCTGGACATCTCGCGAGTCCGGCAGCGCGAGATGCTGCCCCGCCTGCTCCGCCAGCTCGCCGCCCGATCAGGTCAGGTCCTGAATATGGCGGCGATCAGCGGAACCATCGGCCTGGAAAAGTCCACGGCGGAGAGCTACATCAAGCTCCTCGAAGCCGTCTTCTTCATCTACCGGCTGCCCGCGTGGGGCACGACCCTAGGCTCACGCGTCAGCAAGCACCCGAAAGTACACCTCGTCGATTCCGGCGTCATGGCATGGCTGCTGAACCTTACCCCGCAAAAGATCGCCCAAGCCGCTCCCGCAACCCTCACCGAATACGGGCACCTGCTCGAGACCTTCGCCGTCGGGGAGATACTCAAGCAAGCCAGCTGGTCCGATGCGCCGGTCACCGCCGGGCACTTCCGCACCGAAGCCGGTGACGAGGTCGACCTCGTGCTGGAACGCGACGATGGTCAGGTAATCGCCATTGAGATCAAGGCAGGCTCCCGGATCAGCGGCGAAGACTTCCGCGGCCTCCGCCACCTGAAAGAGCGCCTCGGCCCCCGGCTTGAGGAATCGATCATCCTGCACACCGGCGAACACGCGTACATGCACGATGACTGGATCAGGATCCTGCCGCTAGACCGGCTCTGGGCTTAAACGGAGCGCGACCGGTCCCGCTGAGCGCCGAGCTCAGGCGGCGACCCGCTCCCAGATCGCGGCCAGGCCCTGGCCGCCGCCGATGCACATCGTCTCCAGCCCGTACCGGGCCTGCCGCCGCTGCATCTCCCGGGCGAGCGTGGTCAAGATGCGCGTGCCGGTGGCGCCGACCGGATGGCCCAGCGAGATGCCCGAGCCGTGCACGTTGAGGCGCTCGAAGTCGGCCTGGCCGAACCCGAATTCCCGGGTGCACGCCAGTACCTGGGCCGCGAAGGCCTCGTTGAGCTCGATCAGGTCCATGTCGGCCAGCTTCAGCCCGGCGCGTTCCAGCGCGGCCCGGCTCGCCGGGACGGGGCCGATGCCCATGGTCCTGGGCGGCACGCCCGCCACCGCCCAGGACACCAGGCGGACCAGCGGCCGCAGCCCGAGGGCCTCGGCCCGTTCGGGATGCGTGACGATGCACATGGCGGCCGCGTCGTTCTGGCCGCTGGCGTTGCCCGCGGTCACGGTGGCCTCGGGGTCGCCTTTGCCCAGCACCGGCCGAAGCCCGGCCAGCGCCTCAAGCGAGGCGTCGGCCCGCGGGTGCTCGTCGGTATCGACGACTTCCTCGCCGCTCCGGCTCCGGATCGTGACCGGGACGATCTCCTCGGCGAAGACCCCGGACCGCTGCGCGGCCACCGCCCGCTGGTGCGAGACCAGCGCGAGCTCGTCCTGCTCGGCCCGGGAGATGCCGTACTCGCGGCGCAGGTTCTCGGCCGTCTCCAGCATGCCGCCCGGCACCGGGTAGTCCCGCCCGCCCGCCGTGGTCCGGCCGCGGGCCAGCGCGTCGTGCAGGGTCACGCCCGGGCCCTTGACGCCCCAGCGCATCTCGGTGGAGTAGAACGGGACGTTGCTCATGCTCTCGGTGCCGCCCGCGATCACCAGTTCCTGCCCGCCGCTGCCCACCTGCAGGCCGGCCTGGAGCACCGACTGCAGCCCGGAGCCGCAGCGCCGGTCGACCTGCATGCCGGGCACCGTCACCGGCAGGCCCGCGTTGAGCGCGACCACCCGGCCGATCGCGGGCGCCTCGCTGTTGGGGTAGCAGTGCCCGAGCACCACGTCGTCGACCGCGGCCGGGTCGAGCCCGGTCCGCTCCAGCAGGCCGCGCAGCGCTGTCTCGCCGAGTTCCGCGGCGGTGAGAGCCTTCAGGGTGCCGCCGTACCGGCCGATCGGAGTCCGGACCGGTTCGCAGATCACGATCTCGCGCATGGTTTCTACCCTTTCACACGGATCCGCTAGGCCGGCGAGCCGGGCCTGGCCGCCCGCTGCTGGTCACGGTACAGGGTGTACTGGTCGGCGAGCATCGCCTGCACGAGCTGGTACTCCCCGATGGGATCCGGCCTTGCGTGCTGGCCGCGGCGTAGCCGACCGACTCATCCAGGGCGCGCTGGGCGCAGCCGACCGCGAGCGCGGCGATGTGGACACGGCCGCGGGCCAGTGAGGTCATGGCCGCCCAGTAGCCGATCTCCTCGGACCCGCCGACCAGCGCTGATTCTCCGACCCGGACCGAGTCGAGGATGACGTCGGCGGTCCAGGCGCCCTCCTGGCCCATTTTCGCGTGCTTCGGACCGACGCTGACGCCAGGGGCGTCTGTCTCCATCGCCGAACTCCGCGGCGAGCCTTTCATCACGCTGCCCGAGGCCTTCGGCTCGGCCGTCCGGGCCATGTTCGTCTCCGGCTGTCACGCGTCAGGCTTCGCCCCGGATATCGTGCCGACCGCACCGGGCTCGTGGACCTGCGTCGCGCTCGTGGCGGCCGGTGTCGGACTGCACTTCACCACTGACCCGGCCATGCGGCAGATGACCCTCGACGGCGTGCATATCGTCCCTCTCGCCAAGGAGATCGCGCCGGTCTTCAGCTACCTGCTATGGCGGACGGGTGACCGGGACCCCGCACTGGCCAGGGTCCTGGACCTCTCGGAGCAGGTGCTGCCCACCGTGGCCTGAGCCACCCCAGGCCTTTGCGGCGTGAGCCACTCCCGGGCGCCCGTGGTGTTACCCCCACTGGACACCGGTCCGACCTGGGCTGAGCGGCGTCAGTATAATAAATATATGATACGAGGATCGGCGTCGCAGAGGACGTCGGGAAGGATGTCTGGAACCTGGGATTCTAGGAGATAGAAGTCGATGAGCGAGGATAGCGGCACGATCCGGAGCGGCTTTTCGCGGCGGCAGCTCAGCGATGAGGTAGCCAGCTACGTCCGCGCGCTGATTATGAGCGGGCATGTGCAGTCAGGCGATTTCATCCGGCTGGAGCGGATCGCTGAGGAACTCGATCTCAGCGCCACACCGGTGCGGGAGGGGCTGCTCTCGCTGAAGGGCGAGGGGTTCGTCGAGCTCAAGCCGCGCCGCGGGTTCGTGGTTGCCCCGTTGTCCGCCTCTGACGTCCGGGACCTGTTCACCGCCCAGGCCCTGCTGGCGGGCGAGCTGGTCGCCCGGGCCACAGCCCGGATGGGAGCAGCTGACCTGAGCGGGCTCCACGACGTGCACGAAGCGCTGCGCAAGGCGGCGGCGGCCGGTGACGGTGAAAGGGTGGAAAGCCTGAATCACGGTTTCCACCGCCGGATCAACCTCGCCGCCGAGGCCCCGCGGCTGGCCTGGATGCTCTCCATCTCTACCAAGTTCGCGCCACGCCGGTTCTTCGCTACCATCCCCGGCTGGTCCAAGGTATCGGCGCAGGATCACGCCACGATCATCAAGGCGATCACCGAACGTGACGCTGATACTGCGCGCGCAGCGATGATGCGTCACATGGAGAACGCCGGCGAGCTGCTCGCCGCGAACTTCGAATCCGCCCAGACCGGGTAATCCGGACGTTAACTACGTGACCTTGGCACTAGTCCTCTACCAGTGAAGCGAGGCGATCTTGGATGATCGCGGTGGCTTCGCCGATGATCCTGGTGACGAGTTCGGCGCAGGTGGGCACATCGTGAATGAGGCCTTGCGCCTGGCCGGCCCACCACAGTCCACCGTCCATGTCGCCGTCTCGCAGCACGTCGTTTCGGCCGCGGGCGCCGGAGGCCAGATGCGCGATGTCGGTGAACGTCGCGCCGGAACGACTTTCGATGTCCCGGATCTCCTCCGAGATGGCATTCCTGGCGACCCGCGCGGTGTTGCGGAAAGGCCGGAAGACCAGGTCCGTGGCACGTTCGTCGTTAGACACGATTTGCTGCTTGACGTTGTTGTGGACCGGCGCTTCTACGGTGGCGACGAACCGGGTGCCCATGTTTATCGCGTCGGCGCCGAGCGCGAGGGCGGCCACCAAGCCACGCCCGTCGGCGTACCCACCGCTGGCGATGAGCGGGATCGACACTCGGTCGGCGACCGCCGGCATCAGCACCAGTCCGGGCACGTCATCCTCACCGGGATGGCCGGCGCACTCGAAGCCGTCCACGCTTACGGCGTCCACGCCCAGTTGCTCCGCCTTGATCGCGTGACGCACAGAAACGGCCTTGTGCACCACCTTGATGCCGGCCGCATGAAGCGCCGGCAGATGTGGGGCGGGATTGTTGCCGGCCGTCTCAACGAACGGGACGCCACAGTCAATGATCACGTCACGGTATTCGTCATAGGGGACCGGGTTGATCGTGGGCAAGATCGTAAGGTTCACGCCGAACGGCTGGTCGGTCATCTCGCGGCACCGGGCGATCTCTTTCCCCAAGGCTTCGGGCGTCGGCTGCGTCAAGGCAGTGAGAAAGCCAAGAGCTCCCGCGTTGGCCACCGCCGCGATCAGCTCGGCCGTGCCGACGGCGGTCATGCCGCCGCAGACCACCGGATGCTTGACGCCGAAGGCACGGGTGAAGCGCGTTTCGATCACGACAGGTTCGCCCTCCAACCGATACGACGGTTCTGCGGCGTCTGCTCACTCATTAGGCATGTCCTGCACCGTCTGGGCAAATGTAGGTGCTGAACCGGCCGTCCGCGTCAAGCTGCATCTCCTCCACCTGCGTGTCTAACGAGCTGTGCCGCTCGGTGGGTCGAATGTTACTCACAAGACCGCCGACGCAAATGTCCGACAACGCGACAATCCTTCTCGTGCGCACGCCCCGCGATCTCCGTGGCACGCCCGCGGACCGACCGCCCCGGACCGCGGAAGTCCGTATCACTGCGGCGTCGCTACCCTATACAATATTCTAAGCATAGAATATAATTTGCTTGGTTCCGGCTAGGCGAACGCGGACGGCAGATTGCCTGAGTGTTCGTCGCCAAGAGGTCGTCCGCCGCGATGGCCCCCGGCCGGTTCTGGGAAATCGATGGGCGAAGGCCTCAGGAACTTCTCAGAGGCCGTCCGGGTGACCCCGCACTGCCAATATTTGTGTCCACGAGCTTGCTGTGATGCTCTCATTTCACACTGATCGAAGGGGAACCTTATGGGATACGACACCCTGCTTTGGGATGTCGATGATGATGGCATCGCAACCCTGACGCTGAACCGCCCGGATGCCTTGAACGCCTTCAACGTCACCATGGCTCGCGAGCTGGAGCAGGTGTTTCTCACCGACGCACTGGACGACTCGGTCCGCGCGGTGGTGGTGACCGGCGCGGGGCGAGCGTTCTGTGCCGGAATGGATCTTTCTGCAGAGGGTAACGTGTTTGGGCTGAACGAGTCGCTCAGGCCCACGCCCAGTGAGCTACGCGGGCACCTTACGGACCAGCCATATCAGGACGGTGTGCGTGACACGGGCGGCCGCGTGACGCTCGCCATCCATGCCCTGCCAAAGCCCGTGCTGGCGGCCATCAACGGTCCTGCGATCGGGATCGGCGCCACTATGACCCTGGCGATGGATTTGCGACTGGCGGCCACCCGGGCCCGAATCGGATTCGTGTTCGGTCGCCTTGGCATCACGCCAGAGGCGTGCTCGAGCTGGTTCCTGCCCCGGATCGTGGGAGTTCAGCAGGCGCTGGAGTGGGTTTATTCGGCGGAGATTTTGACCGCGGAAGCCGCATTCCAAGGTCATCTCGTTCGGTCGGTCCACCAACCCGAAGAACTGCTGCCGGCTGTGTACGAGCTGGCTCGGTCTTTCGTCGTGAACCGCTCGCCCGTCGCTCTTGGCCTCGCCAAGCAGCTTATTTACCGCAATTCCGCGGCCGAAAACCCGCTAGCGGCGCACCTCGCAGATTCATTGGCTATGTTCTATACCTCTATCGGCGACGGCAAAGAGGGCGTAGCGGCGTTCTTGGAGAAACGGCCGCCTTCGTTCAGCGGTCGAGCTTCCGCCTTGCCGCGGATCTTCGACGAATAGACCGACCTTCGACAGGGAGGGCGACCCAAGTCCAGGACGGCCACCGGCCGCCGGTCGGAGCCTTCCTCGCGCAGGACGGCGCGCTGGGGCCCAGCGGGTCCGTTGCCCGGTCAGCCGGGTGCTGCCGCCTGCCCCGTTATGTCATGTTTCCGGAGAGATCAGCCAGAGTCCGAGGACTAACTTGCGACCTCCGGGCTTTCGCTCCAGAAACCGCGTGCTTCTAGCGTCTCGATGAGATGATCGGCACCAGTTGATAGGTGGCGCTCCATCAGCTTCCTGACCTTCGCCGCATTCCCCTTGCGGAGCGCCTCAACGATCTGAGGGTGCTGATCATGAGCTGCGTCCACCCAGCCTGCGATCTTCGCGTAAAAGTCTTGCGGCAGAAGCCTCACGACCGAGCCGAGCACCATCGCTAGCCGGCGAGAGTTGGCGGCCAGGTTTATTTCGCGGTGGAAAGCGTGTCCGAGATCGTCGAGGGCCCGCTTGTCGTCCTTTGCGCGGGCGACGTCATGAGCCTTCATAATCTGGTCGAGCCGATCTAGGCTCTCGGCCGAGATGTTCTTCGCGGCGCGGGCCGCCAGTTCCCCAGCGAGCGTCGCCTGGACCCAGAAGAGATCGCGAATGTCCTGCCGGGTCAATGGGGCCACCACGAATCCGCGGCGAGGGATCTGGCGCACGAAACCCTGGTTGCTCAAGGTCAGCAGGCCTTCACGGACCGGGGTGTTACTCACTCCCATCGCTTCGGCGATGCGCTCCATTCGCAAGAAGTCGCCTTCGCGTACAGCACCAGACATGATTTGCTCACGAACGTACGCCGCGACCTCCTCAGGCAACTGCTGACGCTTAGAATCGCGGTTCAGATACCCCAAGATCGAGTCCGTGGTCATCTACGCGTCCCTAACATACTTGGTGGAAAGTGGATCATACCTCCGTTGGCTAGGTACATAATATCCGCCCTGGTGCCCAACTTCCTTACGACAGGGCCGAGGGGAGCCGCGGACTTGCCGCCCAGCTCCGGCGTTACGCGCCTGAGGTATGCCCTCTCTTCACCGGGGGAACTGAGCCGGGATCCCGGACGGCGTCGAGAATCCCAGGCAGCGCCGCCGTGAATTCATCGGCTTCGACAGTGGACAAGATCAGCGGCGGTGACAACCTGGCCACGTCTGGCTGAACCGGGTTGACCAGGAACCCGGCCTGCCGCGCAGCCGCCTCAACGTCTGGGGCCGCCTCGGCCGTCAGTACGATGCCTAGCCAAAGCCCTCGGCCGCGCACGCCTGCCACCAGCGGGTGGCTGACCGCGCTGAGGCTGGTGGCCAGCCGTTCACCGACCGAGGTGACCTGCTCGAGCAGCCCGTCGCGCTCGATCACTCCGAGCACGGCCAGGGCCGCGGCGCAGGTGACCGCGCCGCCGCCGAAGGTGGTGCCATGGTCACCTTTGGCGAAGGCAGCGCCGCACTCTCCCAGGCCGATGCACGCCCCGATCGGGAGCCCGCCGCCCAGCCCCTTGGCCAGGGTGAGCACGTCGGGCCGCACGCCGTCGGCCTGGTGCGCGAACCAGGCCCCGGTCCGGCCGATGCCGCTCTGGACCTCATCGATCACCAGCAGCGCGCCAGCCTGGTCGCAGGCTTCCCGGGCGACGCGCAGGTAACCCTCCGGCGCCGGCACGACGCCGCCCTCACCGAGGACGGGCTCGAGGAAGACGGCCGCGACATCGGCGCCGACGGCCGCGCGCAGCGCAGCGGCGTCGCCGAACGGCACGTACCGCATGGTCAGCCCGAACGGGGCGAACTGATCGCGGATGGATGGCTTGCCAGTCAGCGCGAGCGCTCCCATCGTCCGGCCGTGGAAGCTGCGCTCCGCGGTCACGAACACCGGCCGCCCCGGTCCCTGGATGCGCCGCGCCAACTTGATCGCCGCCTCGTTGGCTTCGGCTCCCGAGTTCGCGAAGAACACCCGGCCATCCGCGCCGAGCAGCGCCAGGAGGCGCTCGGCGAGCTCGACCTCACGCTCGTGCATGTACACGTTGGAGGTGTGGGTCAGCTCGGCGACTTGGCGGCTGACCGCCTCGATAATCGCGGGATGGGCGTGCCCAAGCGAGTTCACCGCGGCCCCGGCGAACAGGTCCAGGTACTCACGCCCGTCCAGGTCCCACAACCGGCAGCCTGCGCCTCGGCTGAACGCCACCGAGGGAAGACCGTAGCTCGGCATCAGCGCCGCTGCGAACCGTTTCTGCAGGGCTTCCGTCTCACTCATGCGGTATCTCCCGCTCACTTCCGGGCGGCTTCGAGGCGAAGCCGCGTCCCTCCGGCAGAGCTCGCCGGCCACTTAGAGGGCACGAGCAAGGACGGTATTCCGTGACCACTTTCTTGACCAGACCCTGGAGAGACACTCGTCCGCGGTGCACTTCTTGTCAATAGAAAATATCATATCTTTGGCTGGCATCGCGTGATCGGCGGCTTGTTGAACGGTTTAGCTGGCCAGCCCGGCCAGGTCTTTGCCCGCCGCCACCAGCAGGCCCATCTGGAGCAGGGCAGGCGCGGCGTCCGTCATTCCGGCGGATAGGTCATCGAGGGCCTGCCCGGCCTGATGCCGGAGGTGGATGCCTTCCATGATGGTGGCCAGCTTCAGGCACGTCAGTCCGAGGCACGCGGTCAGGTGCTCGTCGGGCACCCCGGTGGCAGCGAGGTATTCGCTCAGCAGTTGGTCGCGTGACCAGAAGCCTGGTGCGACGGTCAGGTTCCTGGCCACGTTGACGCGCTGCCTGATTGTGTCGCCAGGCTGCTCCCAGTAGGCGAGGAGCAGGGCGAGGTCCATCATCGGGTCCCCGAAGGTGGACATTTCCCAGTCCAGGACCGCGCGGATCTGGTAGGTCGCGGGGTCCAGGATCAGGTTGTCCAGGCGGTAGTCGCCGTGGACGAAGGTGGACGGGTAGTCCGAGGTCAGGCGGCCGATCTCGTCGGTAAGCCTGTTTGCTAGCTGGCCGAAGGCGGGCAGTTCGCGTGTCTGGTTGCGCTGCCACTGGCCGGTCCAGCGGGTGAGCTGGCGGTGGAGGTAGCCGATCGAGCTGTGTGAGCGGCCCGGTTCGGGCGCCGGCGTAGGGATGGCGTGCAGCTGCGCCAGGGTCCGGACGAGTTCGCCGCTCAGCTGGTCCGCCTCGGCGTCGGACAGGCTGCCCGCTGTCTCGGGGTCGATGATGAGGCGGCCGACCACGTAATCGCAGAGGAGGAACGTCACGCCGATCACGTTCTGGTCGGTGCACAGCGCTCGTGGTTTCGGTATCGGGAACCCGGTGCCGTCCAGCAAGGACAGGGTGCGGAACTCCCGGCTCATGTCGTGCGCAGTGGGTGTGAGGTGGCCGAGCGGCGGCCGGCGCAGCACCCATTGCCGCCCGGACGGCTGGGCGAGCAGGCAGGTCAGGTTCGACCGGCCGCCCGCCAGCAGGCTGGCCGTCAGACCGGCCGCGGGATCGTAGTCCGCCAGAACGGTGGGCAGGTACCGCTCTAGCCCGGCCATGTCGATACCGGGCACCGGAGAGCTATCACTGTCCGTCGCTATCACCCCTTTTACTGGTCGCCGGTAGCGCCGGGGACCGGCTTGGCTCTATCGGTCCTGACCAGGCACGCGGCCGCGCTGCGCAGCCGAGGTCGGGTCCAGTGGTCGGTCGAGCATCGCGCTCGTTGTATATATCATATTTTCTATGATCGAATCTCCGTGGTCAAGGCCCGTCGCCGACGCGGCCGGAGCCGTTGCTTGACCCAAAATACGTCCATTATCTATTATGTACTATAGCTAGGTTAGTAAACTGATCGGGATCCTGGAGGCTTGGTGCCACACTCCGTTATCACTCCGGCCGACGCCGAGAGGCTCGGCCAGCAGGTGCGGCGTTTCATCGCGGACTCCATCATCCCGCTGGAGCAGGAAGCCCTCGCGGCTGGTCTCGATGACAAGCTGCGGGTCCACCTGCAGCAGCTGGCCAGCGACGCCGGCCTGCTGGCTCCGCAAGCCCCTGCCGAGTTTGGCGGAGGCGGGGCCGACTTCGTGACCAGCGCGGTGCTGCTGGAAGAGGCGGGCTACAGCCCGCTGGGCCCGCTGGCGATGAACTGCTCCGCGCCGGACGAGGGCAACATGCACCTGCTGGCGGTGGTCGCCACGGCGGAGCAGAAGGACCGCTACCTGCGGCCGCTGGTGCGCGGCGAGCTGCGGTCGTGCTTCGCGATGACCGAGCCGGCGCCGGGTGCCGGGTCCGACCCGACCGCGCTGAGGACTTTGGCGCGAAAGGTGGCAGGCGGCTGGCTGCTAGACGGTGACAAGCATTTCATTACTGGCGCGGACGGTGCCGGGTTCGCGATCGTCATGGCCAGGGCGCAAGGCCCGGATGCCCCGGAAGGCGCGAGCATGTTCCTCGTCGACGCCGGCAATCCGGGGTGGCAGGTCGGGGACCGGATGCGGACCATCGACGCCGGTACTGTCGGCGGGCATTCCCGGGTGCAGCTGCGCGAGGCGTTCGTGGGCGATGATGCGGTGCTGGGGGAGCCTGGCCGCGGCTTCGCGCATGCCCAGGTCCGGCTGGTCCCAGCCCGGCTGACGCACTGCATGCGCTGGCTCGGCGCGGCCCGGCGAGCGCATGACATCGCGGTGCGGCGGGCGAGCGGACGGGAGCTTTTCGGTGCGCCGCTGGGGTCCCTAGGCATGGCTCAGCAGCTCATCGCGGACAACGAGATTGAGCTCGTCGCGTGCCGGGCGCTGCTGTGGCAGGTCGCCGCGCAGGTGGCACAGGGCGTAAAGGGCACCGAGGAGTCTTCCCGGGCCAAGGTGTTCATCAGCGAGGCCACTGGCCGGATCGTGGACCGGGCCGTGCAGCTCGCGGGCGGGGCCGGGGTCACCGAGGAGTCGGTCATCGGCCGCATCTACGCCGACATCCGGGCGTTCCGGATTTACGATGGGCCATCGGAGGCGCACCGTGCGGCGATCGCCCGCCGGGCGGTGGCCAGGATCCAGCGGGCCTGACCTTGACCGGCGATCGTGCCGGTGTCCCCGCCGGATCTGAGGGCCCGCGCAGTGCCCTGGTCACCGGGGTCACCGGCGGGACGGTCACCGTGGCCAGCGGTTAGGGCGATGTGACGGTGGAGGACGGCGCCGATTTGCCGGTCTTGCTCGACCACTTCGGGAGGACCGGTGGCAGCTGCCTGCTCTGCCGGGAGCGGAATAATATGGGCTGGATGGCGGGGTATTCGGGCGTCCACATGGCCTGAGCGACCTGCTTGGCGGGGTCGTCGAGCTGAGATTGGGCCAGGCCCTCAGCTTGCGCCGCCTGGGTGATGGCCACAGCGATCGCTGCCGATACCTGGCGCAGGCTGGTGACCGGAGGCAGCACGGCGGCTCCCGGCGTGGCGAGGTCCGAGAGACCAGCCAGGGCGGCGGCCGCGGCGGCCAGCATACCGTCGCTGACCCGGCGGGCCCGGGCAACGGTGACCCCGAGCCGCAGGCCGGGGAAGATCAGCGCGTTGTTGGCCTGGGCGATCTGATAGCGGACGCCGTCGTGGCTGACCGGGTCGAACGGGCTCCCGGTGGCGATCAGTGCCCGCCCGCCGGTCCAGGCGATCAGGTCTGCGGGCTGGGTCTCGGAGAGCGAGGTCGGGTTGGACAGCGGCGTGATGACCGGCCGTTCAGTGTGCGCGGCCATCTCGGTGACGATGTCCTGGGAGAACACCCTGGGCTGAGTCGAGGTGCGCAGTCGAATAGCGCGGAATGCCCCGCGTCGTCGGGGCCGCTACTTGCCGAGCATGAAGTCGGCCATGAGGTCTTGCACGGCTTCGACCATTTGGCCGCCGTTGGCGGTCTTGCCGCCGGCCGCCTGTGCGGCCTCGATGAACGGGGTCACCCCGTGTCCGGCGATCACATCGCCGACAAACATAGAGGAGGTGAGCAGTGCCGCATCGACCGGCAGCGGATCGCCCTCCTCCATGCCCATAGGCGTCGCGTTAAACACCAGATCGCAGCCGGTCGGGTCCGGTGGTCCGGCCGCCACCCGTCCCTCGCCAAGGTCCGTGAGCAGGCCGAGCAGGCCAATGACCCGCGCCTCGTCGGTATCGTGGATGACGAGTTCACGAACGCCCGCCTCAAGCAGCGCGATGGCGATCGCGCTTCCCGCGCCGCCTGCACCTACCAGGAGTGCCCGCCCCCCCTCAATGTTGGCGCCGTGGTCCTTCTGTGCCTTCACGAAGGCAAGCCCGTCGAGCATGTCGCCGTGCCAGGTACCGTCGGGGTTGCGCCGGATGACGCTCACGACCCCGAGCAACCTGGCTCGCTCGGAGCTGGTGGTACAGTGCGCGAACGCGGTGTGCTTGTGCGGCATCGTGACGAGGATTCCGTCGACGTTTGGCGTCGCGTCCAGACCCGCCATGACGACGTCGAGGTCTCCCGCCGGCACCTGCATCGGGATGCACATGCCATTGTGGCCGCGCTCCCCGAAAGTGCGGGTCAGGCTCACCGGAGACTCGACGTACTTGACCGGGTCGCCGATGATGGGGAACAGTCGCGTTGCGCCGCTGAGCTGGTTGAACATGTCGATTCTCGTCTCTCTTGCCGCTGCCACGCTGCGTAGCCGAGGTCGGGTCCTGTGGTCCGTCGAGCATCGCGTACCCGATTTCTATATATCATATGTTGTGACGGATCCTTGTGGTCAGGACGCCGCCGCTGATGCCGACCGGCAGTACATCTACGGAGGAACCCAACGTGAGTGACAGCAAGGTGTGGTTCATTACCGGGGCCGCGAGTGGCATAGGCACCGCCCTGGCCAAAGCGGCGTTGGCGGATGGGACGCCGGTCGTCGCGACCGGTCGCGACCCCGACGCCGTGACCAGGGCAGTCGGCGCAGCGGACAGCCTGCTGGCCGCCAAGCTCGACGTGACCAGGCCTGATGACGCCGAGGAAGCGGTGAATGCGGCTCTCGAGCGCTTCGGACGGATCGACGTGCTGGTCAACAACGCCGGCAGGTCCTTCAAAGGCTTCTTCGAGGAGATGACGTCCGAGCAGGTTGAACAGCAGCTCGCCACGAACCTACTTGGCCCGATGAACGTCACCCGGGCGGTGCTGCCGGTCATGCGACAGCAGCGTTCCGGACATGTCATCTCGATCTCATCGGGGGCCGGGCTTCTGGGCTTCGCATACTCGTCGCTGTACGCGGCCTCAAAGTTCGGCCTGGAAGGCTGGATGGGAGCCCTCGCCCAGGAGATCGAACCGTTTGGTATCCACACCACGATTGTCAACCCCGGATTTTTCCGTACCGAGCTGATACGCCTCGTCCCGGCCCTGTGGCCGCACCAGTCGATCGACGACTACGCCGAACGCAGCGCCGCCCAGCGACAATGGTGGAAGGCCCAAGACGGCCAGCAAACCGGGGACCCAGCCAAGCTCGCTCAGGCGTTGCTTACCATTGCCGCCCAAGATCCGCCGCCGCGGAGGTTCATTGCCGGGGCCGACGCTATCGGCCTAGCTGAACGGAAAATAGCGGAACTGCAGGAGCAGATCGACGCCTACCCGGACCTTTCCACCTCGCTCGACCTGGACGCCCTCGAGACTAGCTAATACGAAGATGAGTGGGACGCCTAGCTGGCCAAGGTGGGGCGCCGCGCAGTGGTGCGGCGGCTAGCTGGCCAGGTCGGGATCGTGCAGGGGCGGGCTCGGCGGCTCGGGCCGGTGAGCTGGCTTGGACAGCAGGTTCGCCGCGGCCGCGGCGAGGGCTACCACCGCGGCGATCACCAGGCTCTCGCGCACGCCGTCCAGGAACTGGCGGTGGGCGGCGAGCAAGGCGCCGAAGACGGCCACGGCCAGGGCGCCGCCGAGCTGGCGGCTGGTGTTGAACACGCTGCTGGCCACGCCGGACCGGTGCGCGGGGACGCTCTCAAGCAGCACCGCGGTGGTCGGCTGCATGGCCAGCGGGCCGCAGATCCCGACCGGGATCCGCAGGACGGCCAGCAGCCAGATGGGGGCAGAGCCCACGACCGTGGCGATCACCGCCAGCCCGAGGCTCATCCCGGTCATGCTGCCGACGATGAGCACCCGGGGGCCGAACCTCTCGGCCAGCCGGGCGGACAGCGGGCCCACGAACCCCGACACGGCGCTCGACGGCAGGAACACCAGGCCGGTGTCCAGTGGCGACAGGCCCCGCACCTGCTGAAGGTAGAGGCTGTAGACGAAGACCAGGCCGTAGAACCCGGCCATGAACGCGAAGCCGGTCCCCGACGCGATCACCACGGTGCGGGAACGGAACAGGTCGAGCGGCACCATCGGGTGGGCCTCGCGCGCCTGAACCGCGATGAAGGCCGCCAAGGCCGCCACCGACACCGCCAGCGCCACCTGAACCTCCAACGCGCCGAAGCCGTCGGCGCCGGCCTCGATCACCCCGAACGTGAGCGCGCTCATCGCCAAGACCGCGAGGATCTGCCCGGCCAAGTCGAACGGCACCTCGCGGCGGGGCGAGCGCGGCGCCCGGGCCAGGAAGAACAGGGCCACGGCGCCGGCAGGCAGGTTGATAAAGAAGATCATCCGCCAGCTGACCAGGTTCAGGGCCCCGCCCGCGACCGGGCCGAGCCCGGCGGCCACGGCGCCGGCGATGGTCCACACCCCGATCGCCCGGCCCCGCCGGACCGGATCCGGGTACGCCTCCCGGATCAGCGTCAGCGAGGACGGCATCATGATGGCGGCGCCCGCGCCCTGCACCAGACGCGCCGCGATCAGCACGCCCAGGCTCGGGGCCAGGCCGCAGGCCGCCGAGGCCACGACGAACACCGCCATCCCCGTGCCGAAGGCACGCCGGGCGCCGATCCGGTCGCTCAGCGACCCGGCGGACAGCAGCAGCGCGGCGAACATGAGGGTGTAGCCGTCCACCACCCACTGCAGCCCGGTGATGCCGCCACCCAGATCGTGCCTGATGCTGGGCAGCGCGACGTTGACCACCAGGGCGTCGAGGGTGATGGCGAAGAAGCCGAGCACGGCCGCCGTGAGCGCGGCGCGGGCCGCGGCGGTGCCACCGGGGGCGGTGTTACCGGGACTGGGCGGGGAGGCGGCGAGCGGGACGGACATGGCTGTGCTTTCCTGGGCCGGAGGGGTGATCGGGATCAGGGGCGCAGCAGGGCCTTGACGGCGCGGCGCTCGTCCATGGCACGGTAGGCCACGGCGACCTCGTCGAGCGGCAGCACCAGGTCGAACACCTGGCCAGGATCGATCCGGCCGTCCCAGACCCGGCCGATGAGGTCGGGCAGGAAACGCCGCACCGGCGCCGGGCCACCGCGCAGCCCGACGTGGGAGAAGAACAGTTCCTGACCGTTGATCTCCACGCCGTGCGGGACGCCCACGAAGCCGACGTTGCCGCCCGGCCGGGCCGACCGCAGGGCCTGACGCATCGACTCGCCGGTGCCGACGCATTCCAGTACGGCGTCCACGCCGATACCACCGGTCATCTCCCTGATCCGGGCCACGCCCTCGTCGCCGCGTTCGGTCACGATGTCGGTGGCACCGAACGCGAGGGCAATCTTGCTCCGCGACTCATGGCGGCTCATGGCGATGATCCGCGCGGCGCCAAACTCCCTGGCGGCCAGCACCGCGCACAGACCGACCGCGCCGTCACCAACGACGGCGACGGTCATCCCGGGCTTGACCTCCGCCGCCACGGCGGCCCACCAACCGGTGCCCATGACGTCCGACAGGGCCAGCAGGCTGGGGAGAAGCTCGTCGGCCGGCGGTTCGGGCGTGGCCACCAGGGTGCCATCGGCCAGCGGGACGCGGACGGCCTCCGCCTGGCAGCCGCCGACGAACTCGCGGTGCACGCACGACGTCTGGAATCCAGCCTGGCAGTTGGGACAGGTGCCGTCGGAGGCGAAGAACGAGCCGATCACGAACTGGCCCGGCTTGACTGTGGCGACCTCGCGGCCGGTTTCCACGACGACGCCGCAGTACTCGTGTCCGGCCGGCGTAGGCTCGGTGACGGGATTGATTCCGCGGTAATCCCAGAGGTCAGAGCCGCACACGCAGCTGACGGCGATCTTGACGATGGCATCGGTGGGGTTGATGATTTCCGGGGCCGGGCGCTGTTCCAGGCGCACGTCCCCAGGAGCGTAAAGGACAGCTCCGCGCATGAGGATGGTTCCGTTCTGTGGTCGCGGGCGGACTGAGTCAGCGGCGGGTTGTCACCCGCGGGCCGCGGTAGTCGGCGTCGGTCACGTGCTCCAGCCAGGTGTTTTCCGGGGCGCCTTCCGGGCCCGGGTTCTCCCACAGGGCCAAGTGGATCATGAACCGCTCGGGGGCGGCGCCGTGCCAGTGCTCCTCGCCCGGCGGGGTGTAGATGATGTCGCCGGGGTACGCCTCAACGATCTCGCCGCCCCGGGACTGGACCAGGGCGACGCCTTCGACGATGTACAGGGTCTGCCCCAGGCCGTGCGAGTGCCAGGCGGTACGGGCGCCGGGCGCGAACTTGACCACGTTGGCCCGGGAGCGGGACGGCTCTTCGCCCCGGTAGATGACGTCGAACCAGACATCGCCTGCGAACATCTCGGCGAGGCCCTGGCCGGTCGGCGGCTGCTTCAGGAGTTCCATCGCGATTTCTCCTCTGCTGCTCGTGGGGTGCGGCTCAGCCGGCGCCGAAGACCTTCTTTGGCCGGAACGTGCCTCATGACAGGGGAGACCCGCGTGTGGCAGACGGCAGGCGTGTGACGCGACCCGCTCACCTCGTGACCGGTTGTCAGCCTTCCTTCGTGCCGACTCGGCTACCGCACGACCTATCACGGGATAACCCAACCCACTATATATGATGTACTCTAGTCTTGGCAGTGCAGTGATGCGCGCGCACGACTGAGGGAGCTGTGTAATGGGTCAGGTTGACTACACGGTAAGCGATCACGTCGCGACGATCGTGCTCAACAACCCCGAGGCGCGCAACGCCGTCGATAGCCAGATGTCAGCGCAGCTCGTCGAGGCCTACGCCGACATCGTGAGCAACGATGATGTTCGGGCGGTCATCATTACCGGCGAGGGTGATCGTGCGTTCTGCGCCGGCGCCAGTATCAAGGGCTACCTGTCCGGCGGTGTCCTGGGCCAGGACGCCGAGAATCAGCGCAAACCGATCCCGAAGCCGTGGCGCATTTACAAGCCGATCATCGCAGCCATCGAGGGATACTGCGTCGGGGGCGGGTTCACGTTGGCGCTCTACTGCGACCTTCGCGTTGTGACCACCGCCGCCACTCTCGGTGCGTCGGGACACAAGCGTGGCGTGGCGAACGGCGCGACGCAGGGAACCATGGGCACCCGGATCGTCGGGAGGGCGGATGCGATGGAGTTGCTGTTCCTGTCGAAGTACGTCGACGGCGCCGAAGCCTATCGCGTCGGTCTGGCCCAGCGCTTGGTCGAACCCGGGGGAGCTTTGGCCGAGGCCATGGAGATGGCAAAGACCATCGCGTCGTTCAGCCCCGACGCCGTGCAAGGTACCAAGCGTCTGTGCTACGACAACCACGACCTCACGTGGGACCAGGCGTTGGACTGGGAGCTCGAGGTCAGCGAGCGTAGCTTCCGTACCGCGGATGCCCTCGAGGGATTCACTGCGTTCGCCGAGAAGCGCGAGCCGGTCTTCGGACAGGAGCCGGCACTGCACACGCTGGGGTTCGAAGAGTTCTGGCCGAATGCGGATCCACCTCAATGGCGTACTAAGCCTGCGGCAGACTCGTGACGGCGCCGCAACGACAGCCCGTGGCATAACAGTTCCTTCCATCCTTTCGGCAGGTCGCGCTGAGTACGCGGCCGCAGCACTGAGACGAGGGTCCTCGTGATGGATGAGCTCGACGCGATCCTGGCCAAGGCCGTCGCCGGACGGGATCTTCCCTACGCCGTGGGTGCCGTGGCCCGTGGCCGCGGTGTCGTCTGGTCCGGCGCGGCAGGTGACTCGAGCGATGGTCACGCGGCTGGCCGCGAGACTCTTTTCGGGCTGTGGTCGATGACCAAGGCGATCGGCGGCCTCGCCTCGATGATTCTCATCGACCGTGGTCAGCTGTCGCTCGACACCGAAGTGCGCGAGGTCCTTCCGCAGTTCGACAAGCTTCAGGTCCTGGAGTCGATGGGGCCGGAAGGGCCTGTCCTGCGACCGCCTCGACGTCCGGCCACGCTCAGGCACCTGCTCACACACACCTCGGGACTGGCGTACGACGCTTTCGACGAGAAGATGCGCGCCTTCCAGAGCGCGACGGACATCCCGCAGGCGTCGACCGGCAGCTACCAGGCGCTGAACTACCCCCTCATGTTCGATCCCGGTGACGGATGGGCCTACGGTATCGGGGTCGATTGGGCAGGCTACATGGTTCAGCAGGTAGACGGCCGGCCTGTCGACCAGTTCTGCCGCGAGGAGATCTTCCTGCCGCTGGGCATGACGAACACGACGTTCGAGGCGGACGATGGGCCCGCCCACCGCGGGCAGGTCTACCGGCGCGCAACTGACGGGTCCTGGGAAGCCACCGAGTTCGCCGTTCCCGCCCGTCCCGAGTTCTATGGCCTGGGGCATGCTCTGTGGGGCACAGCGCCCGACTACATTCAGTTCCTGCGGCTGCTGCTGTCCGACGGCGAGCTTGACGGATATCGCTTCGTTTCAGCGGACACGATGAAGCTGATTCACGAGAACCAGCTGCTGGAAGGTAATGTCCCCGTCCTCGAGCCGTACCTGGAGACCTGCCGTCGCGTCGACTACCTATTCGACAAGACGCCGATGACGCACACGGCTGTCAGCATCCGCACTGAGCGCGACATTCCGGGCATGCGGGCGGCTGGTTCGCTGTGGTGGGCCGGGTTCCTGAACACCTTCTACTGGGTCGATCCGGCCAATGACGTCGCCGCTGTCCTTATGACCCAGACTCTGCCGTTCTGTGACTACGGCTTCATGCGGACATGGGAGACCTTTGAGCAGTCGGTCTACCGCCAGATCGACGCGTGACGGGTCGTCTCACCACCGTCGCGATCGAGGGTCCGAGTCGTTCGACGCCCGTCTTGACCTCCCTCCGCAAGGTTCATGCCTCGTTAGGCCATCGTCAACCGCACTCTCAGAAGGTATAATGTATTATCCGTTAAGTACGCGCGAGAAAAGTGGATGGTATGACCGCCGATCCGGCCGCTACGCATTTGGTGGTTGCCCGGCGTCAGCAGCTAAACGAAGAGGTCGCCGCGTATGTGCGCGAGCTCATCATGTCCGGTGCCGTGCGCTCAGGAGAATTCCTCCGTATGGAGCGGATAGCGGAGGCTGTCGGGGTGAGCAACACCCCGGTGCGCGAGGGGCTCCTGGCGCTGAGCAGCCAGGGCTATGTTCGGCAACTGCCCCGGCGGGGGTTCGTCGTCGCACCGCTAAAGCAGCACGACTTGCGGGATCTGTTCTGGGCACAGGCGTTCCTCGCCGGCGAGCTCGCGGCACGTGCGGCGAAGAAGATTGGCCCTGAGCAGCTCGCCAGGCTTGAGGACATCGACACGGCGTACTGCGAAGCCGTCGCAGCCGAGGAACATTCCAGGGTCGTCGAACTCGGTCACGCCTTCCATCGCGGGATCAACCTTGCCGCGGACTCCATCCGTCTTGCCATGCTGCTTGGCTCGGTCGTGCGCACTCTCCCGCTGCAGTTCTACGCCACGATCGAAGGCTGGATCGAGGCCAGTCACGATGAACACCGTGAGATCCTCGACGGCCTCGGCGAGCGAGATGAGACGAAGACCCGAACCCTGATGGAGGATCACATCTCTGGGGGCGCCGACCGCCTCATCGACACGTTGGAAGGGCGCGGGCTGTGGAGCGTCACCGAGGAGAGCTGATCGGCAAGGGGCTGCGGCAGAACCGACGGAGCACAAGGGTTGCGGGCGAATACTTCCGTGCCTTCCCATCCCAAGGTATGCACAGTCAGCGTGTAAAATATATTTTCCGGGATGATGACGGCGTCCGGTCCAGGATTCCGCTGCGTCCCCTGTGACATCGAGGAGACTGATGGGCTGGACGGGTAGGTTCGAGCGGCTCTTTATCGGCGGAGACTGGGTCAGGCCGCATGGCCAGGGTCGGCTTGAGGTCATCAACCCAGCTACCGAGGAATTCGTCGGCGCCGCGCCTTCGGCGTCGCGGGAGGACGCAGATGCCGCGGTAGCGGCCGCCCGGAATGCCTTCGATTCCGGTCCCTGGCCGCGGATGCCGCTGGCAGAACGCCTGGAGATCCTGCGTCGTTTCCGTGATCTGTACGCGGAGCACGAGGAGGTCATCGCGGGGCTGATCACAGAAGAAATGGGCTGCCCGATCACGCTGTCGAGGGGCTTCCAGGCAGCGGCCCCGCGCCTGATCCTCGAAACAAACCTCGAGCTGGCGGAGACCTACCCCTTCCAGTCGATCCGTCGGGCCAGCACAGGCTCTGCGCTCGTCACACACGAACCGGTTGGGGTGGTGGCGGCCGTCGTCCCCTGGAACGTCCCGCAAAGCATCGCGATGCTCAAAGTGGCTCCGGCCCTCATCAGCGGATGCACGATCATTCTTAAGCCGGCCCCGGAGACTCCGCTGGACGCCTACCTTATCGCCGACCTACTAGAACGCTCGGGCCTTCCGGCGGGCGTTTTCAATCTGCTGCCCGCAGGGCGCGAGACGAGCGAGTACCTGGTCTCGCATCCTGGCGTCGACAAGGTGGCATTCACCGGTTCTACGGCCGCAGGGCGCCGGGTGGCCGCGCTCTGTGGCAACGCTTTGCGGCGCGTGACCCTTGAGCTCGGGGGGAAGTCCGCGGCGGTCTTCCTCGACGATGCGGACCTCGATGATGCCGTCGAGCGGCTTCGGTTCGGCTCGTTGCGCAACAGCGGGCAGGTATGCAGCCTCAAGACCCGGCTGATTGTATCCAAACGAAGGGAACGGGAGTTCCTGGACCGACTCGTGGCCCTGATTGAGTCGATGCCGGTGGGAGATCCGTTCGACCCGGCCACGCAGATCGGTCCGCTGGTCAGCACCCGGCAACGCAACGTCGTGGAGAACTACATCGGCATCGGCATTGCCGAAGGCGCTCGCGTGGTGGTGGGTGGCGGGCGCCCGTCGACTCACGACCGGGGCTGGTACATCGAGCCGACGGTCTTCGCCAATGTCCTGTCTGGCCAGCGTATAGCGCAGGAGGAGATCTTCGGGCCGGTGCTCAGCGTCCTCACGTACGAGAACGAGGATGAGGCGGTTGCGATCGCCAACGACTCCTCCTACGGAATAAACGGCGCCGTCTTCACGGGCGATCTGGAGCACGGGCTTAAGGTCGCCGCCCGGATCCGTACCGGAACCGTCGAGCTGAACGGAAGCCCGGCGGGTCTGCGCGCGCCGATGGGCGGCTTCAAGTCCAGTGGGATCGGAAGGGAACAGGGCTACGAAGGTCTCGCCTCATACACCGAGACGAGGTCGATCGGGATCACCGCCGGTTTGGCCGATGCGCTCGAGGGTGAGGCACTGATCCGGACGTGATGTCAACCGGCGGAGATGTTCGGTGGCACAATACGAGTACCCGCCAAGCGGTCAATCACAAGCGCAGCAGTATCAACCTCTGCGGTAGGCCCCATTTCATTTATGCAAACCTGATAGAGCTCTCGTGCAAGGCTGGCGTAAAACGTAGGCACTCCTGAGTCTGATCCCAATTGGCACGCCAAGCGAATGTCCTTGTGCGCCAAGCCCAGAGTGAAACCCACGTTCAACCTTCCGGTCAGCACCTCGGCACCCATGGTTCGCTCCAGATATGCGTTACGAGCGCCACCCGCCAGCAGGATCTCTAGAGCCGTCTCGGGCTCGACGCCGTTCTTGATGGCGAGAGCCATACCCTCCAATGCCAGCAGCCGCTGGGTACCCGACAACAGATTGTTGACGAGCTTCATAACATGCCCTGCGCCTAGGCCGCCCGCGTGGAAGACACGTTGGCTAATCGTCGACAAGATTGGCTGCACAAACGCATATTGCTCGTGTGTTGCCCCGACCATAATAGCGATAGTGCCGGCTTCTGCACCCTTCGCGCCGCCGCTCACGGGCGCATCCACCAAAACGACGCCCCGTGACGAAAGCTCAGTGCCCATAGCCCGGGTGGCCTTTGGATCCCCGGTCGTCTGATCGATGATGAAGAGGCCAGGCTTCGCCGACGCAGCAATGCCATCGGATCCGAATATGACCTCACGTACGTGATCTGATGTCGGCATGCAAAGTATAACGACATCGACCTCGGAGGCGAGATCGGCAGCGCTGGTGCGTGCCGTTCCTCCGCGGTCCACCATACGCTGCACCGCGGCAGGATCGTGGTCATACACTTGCACGTCGCCTGCGAGAGATAGCCGGCGAGCAAGAGCCCCTCCCATGTTTCCAAGTCCAATATATCCGATTCGCACGGATCAACCTCTCCTCAGGGGTGAGAAGACCAGGGCCTTGGGCACTCGCTGGCGATTAATTTCCTTGGCGGCTACTACCTGCGCGCGCGGATAGCCGTTGAGATTGCGACCGCGGCGATAAGCACGACGCCATTGATCACGTTCACCCAGTTCGGATTTACGCCTCCCGTGACTAGTCCCACTCCCACCCAGGTGACGAAGATTCCGCCGAGTATTGTGCCGGCGACCGTGAATCGCCCATCGGACAGTACGACGGTGGAGAGAAATGCCGCAGAGAACGCCGGCAAAAGCAGCGGCGATGCGAGTTCGGGCGTCGCCGAACCTTGGGTGGCCGCCAGGATGATACCTGCGGTCGCCGCGATCACGCCTCCGAGCACGTAGGTCTTCATGACCTGGCGGCGGACCTTCACTCCAGCCAGCAGCGCGGCCGTCGGATTCGAGCCGATCGCTTGCACGTGGCGCCCGTACGTAGTGTGCCGGATAAGAATTCCAAGCAGCAGGCCGACCACGATCAAGAAGAGGATAAGCCAGGATACGCCGTTAACCCACTCCCAAATCCGAAGTGCGAAGACGAGAACGGCTGCAGCTACGATCATCACGACGGCCTTGGTGGTCAACCACCTGGTCTGAGCCCACCCGGGCGGACGCACCCGGTCAAGACCCACGAACAGGGTGGCGAAGACGGCAACCACTCCGATCCAGATGAGCCAGTTTGGGGCTTTATGGACTTCGGAACCGAACGCCACGAACCATTTCGGTAGCTGAGGGCCGGTCGTGCCGGCGCCCAGAAATGTATCACCGGAGTACACATCCGACAAGCCGGCAATGGTAGCACCGGTCGCGAACGTCGCAATGAAGGCATTGACCTTGAACCGTTGGACCAAGACGCCATTCACCAGCCCTACCGCGACGCCCAGTCCCAGCGCGACGATTATCACGGTGTAGAAGGGCCAGTGCTGTTTGACTGTCAGGCCAATCACGGCGTAGGTCGATGCCGTCGCGATTCCTGCTACGGAGAGGTCGAACTGCCCAACCATCAGGGTCACCAGGGTGGCAAGCCCCAGCAAGAGAACCGGAACCGAGCTGTGAATGTCGAGTAGACGGGCGGCCACGCTGAAGAAGATCCCGTGAGTCCATATCCCGAAGCCAACATAGATCGCCAGGAAGGCCACTACGGTGATCGAGGTCTCGGCGAGTTCTCTTCGTGCGAGCCGGAACTGGACGGCCTCTTTGGAGTCGGCCACGCGAGGCGTCTCGGGGGCAGCCTGATCGGTGGTGTTTGCCATTAGACCATCATCTCCAGTTCGGACGGAGTCAGCTCAGAGACCTGCCTGAGCGGCTGTAGCTGCCGGTCGCTCACGAGCGCGAGGCGATCGCATACGGCGAAGAGATCCTCGGCGTCCGAACTGGCGACGAGGACGGCCGCGCCCTGACTTGCGAGTTCGCGGATCAACCGATAGATCTCCGAGCGTGTCCCGACGTCTACACCGCGCGTCGGCTCGCACAGGATGTAGACATCGGGGCGGCTCAGCATCGCTCGGCCGAAGATTACCTTCTGCTTGTTGCCGCCCGATAGCACCTCGAACGGCGTCCCGATGAAGCCCGGCTTCACTGACAGCTCGGTCATGATCTGCTCGGAATCCTGCTTCTCACGACGCGGGTCGATAAGCCGGGCGAACCGCCTCCATCGCTGCAGCGCTGTTATTGACATGTTCGCGCCGATGGGCAGCTCGCCGAAACCGCCTTGGCTCTCTCGATGAGGAGGCACCATGGCCCGGCTGAGCCCGCTGCGCGATAGGACCACGTCTCCGCGGTCTGGTTTGAGGGTGCCGTTCACAACGAAGGCGATGTCATGGATGCCTGATCCCATCAGGCCGCTGATTCCGATCACCTCGCCCGCGTCGAGTCGCAGGTTGACCGGGCCGAGGTTACCCAGGTGTACGTCACGGAGTTCGATGAGGGTCTCTCGTGCGCCGTCACCGAACTTGGGCAGGTTGCCATGCCCGCTCGTCTCCTGCTGCACGAGCATCTGGACGAGCGCGGCACGATCGAGTCCCTTTGTTGGTGCGTCGCTTAGGATCTGGCCCTCGACGATCGCCACTACACGGCTCGTGGCTTCGAGAACCTCCGATAGCTTGTGCGTCACCATGATCACGGTCGATCCGTTCTTGACCGTCGCCGCGAGGAACTCGACCACACGCCTGGCATCGACTGGTGAAAGATTGGAGGTGGCCTCGTCGACGACGAGCAGCCGGGCTCCGCGGTCCATGACTCGAGCCACCGCGACGAGGGTCTTTTCGGCTGGCGTAAGGCTCGACAGCAGCGTATCCACCGGCAATTCGAGCCCGATACGACTGAGAGCCTGCTCAGCGGCACGGCGCTCGGCACGCTTGTCGAGGATGGGCCCGAACCGTCTCTTGGGGGCTGTCCCGAGGCACAAGTTCTCGGTGATGGTGAGCGCGTCTACGAGCCCGAGGTCCTGGTGGATGAAACCGGCCTCAGGATGGCCGTCCAAGGATCGGATCGCTTGTCCACCCAGCCGGATCTCCCCCGAGGACGCCTCGTAGACTCCGGCAAGAATCTTTATGAAGGTCGATTTGCCAGCCCCGTTCGGGCCGATCAGACCGACGAACTCACCTTCCGAGATGGTGAGATCTATGCCTTTGAGCACCTTGTTAGGCCCAAAGGACTTATGCAGCTTGGATACATCCAAGTCGTAAGAGCCAGCCATAACTCATCTCCGCGATTCCTTATCTCAAGCCAACGGATAGGCAATGAGGGTGTGCGCTATCAATCTCATAGCGCACACTCTCGTTGCCTACGTCCGCTTACGCACTTACGACTTGCCCCAGAGCTTCTCGAACGCTGCTTGGTATCCCGCGGGGGCAGGACTCTCGTCCGGGTACATGGCGAGGAACTGCTTGATGTTGTTGCTGTCGAGCAGCGTGCTTGGCATGGTGCCGTACCCGCTCCACAGCGGAGCCTTGGCCTTGATCCGGGCGATGAGATCGGCAGCGCACCATTCCTCATAGGTGAACGGCTCGACGACATCGAACGCCATCGGCGGGTCCGCCGTCGCCAGCTTGTTCAGGCCGGCTGTGCTTCCATCGGTTCCGCCGATCAGGAAGTCCGTCCGTCCGGCGTTCTTCATCGTCGTCGCGATCGGCACGCTCAGGCCGTCGAAGTGGGGCACGTAGTAGTCAACGGTCCCCGGCGGGTGAGCCGCCAGAAACGCCGTGAATTCCGGCGGGCCCGGCTCTGCGGCGGTGCTGCTCGGGAAGGGCGTGATCGTGATCGAGCAGGTCGGGCAGTCGGCGGTAATCCCGTCCTTGAGGCCCTGCGCCTTCGCCGCTGCCGAACTGAACTGAGGGTCAGTGGTGCCGAAGACCTTGGCGTGGTCGCCCTTGTCGGCGATCACCTTCCAGGCTTCTATCTCGCCCTGCGCGTGGAAGTCAACGGTGACGTCGTACACCTTGCCGGCCCATTGGGGACCTGACAGGCACTGCGTGCACATGATGGTCATGCCTGCGGCTGCGGCCGCCTGGACCGACGCCGTGATCGTATTGACGTTGACCGCGATCAGGATGACAGCGCTATCCTTGTGCTGGATAGCGCGGTACATGAAGGCGCTCTCGACCTGCGGGGATGTCTGGCCGTCGGTGGCCGGCGGGACACTCCAGCCCATCGCTTTGAGCGCACTGACCGCATCGGCCGACTGCTCTTCGCACACAGGGGCGGTGTTTCCGCAAGAGAGCACCTCGGCCTTCCCCGTGCCGGGGTTCACCGGTGTGGTCGGCCCGGGGTAGCTTTTCGCCAAATTCTCGTACTGGGCAGCCTTCGCCTTCGCCTCTGTCTGGAGGCTGCTACCACTGCCGGCCGCCGTAGAGCTGGTGGACGTCGATGATGTCGAGCTGCCGCCCGAGGAACTGCTGCTGCTGCACCCAGCAAGCACCATCGCTGCTGCAGCGGCTGCCGCCGCTAGGGCTGTGAACCGTCTATTGACCATGCTGGGTCTATTGACCATGCTGTGTCCTCCCTGGTTGTCCCATCGGATGGGTCCTCCTCGGGTGTCCCATCGGATGGCTTATACAACGCGGCTGAACGATAGTGCGAGAGTCGACAACGCGAATGTTCGACAATGCGACAGTCGTTAGCTGATGCACGAAAAGCTTGTGTGAAGGCGTATTGATCGGGTAACAATTCGGTCTCGCGCGCCATGCGCGCGCTAGGACGGCCCACGGGACTGTCTCGGCAACGGTGTTTCCGGCCCGAGCACGGTGAGCCTGGTGGCCTGGGGGGAGAGTCGCGGTAAACGACAGTGCTGGCCTAGCGCACCGGTGAGGTGCCCCAGGACCGGGTACGAGGCTCGACGACGATGTCCGAACTTCCATTTTTATGTTATATATCATACGGAGTCTTGAGGGAAGCCCGAATTCGCTTTGACTGCCAGCGCCGCCACAGTCGGGCAGCATGATGCGGCTGATGCGTAGGCTGGACCTAGCCGAGGTCCGCAAGGTCCGCACCACGATGCCCGGTGAGGAGGGCCAGCGGCCCGGTGACCTGCTGAGGCGCACTTTCACCGCATCCAGCCCCGGAATCGGCGCTGGGCGTCCGACCTCACGTTCGTGGCGACCTAGTCCCGGATCGCGTCTGTATCGTCGTGGACTCTTACTCGCGGGCGATCGTCTAGCTGAGCCGCCGCCTACGAGCGGACCAGGGCCGATCCTCGATGCCTGCAGATGTTGCTGTGCGGCGGGCCGGGCGCCTAGGGCGCCGGGGCGCTACTTGATCTGAGGTGTGTAAACATAATACATTGTGCTACCTAAGGCCGCTGCCGTCGGCTGGCCTGACCGCGGTCGGGTCAGGTGTCATGTGGTAGCCACGCGACTAGTCGGTTCTGTGACACCAAGCCGTTGCGCCGGCCTAGGGGCTTGGCCTTCGCGCATGTGGAGATGAGGGACCTTCGTGGTCGAATAAAACCGCCGCTCGCGGATGACTTCACTCTCCGACACCTACTCACGCCAGGAGAACTGATGAGCGAGAATCACGCCCGAAGCTACGCCGAGACGACACCGAAGCTAGCCGAACTTGGACGCACCGTTCTCTTCGGCGATGTGTGGGAACGGCCGGAGCTGAGCAAGCGCGACCGCAGCCTGGTGACAGTGGCCGCGCTTATCACCGGCAACTATCCGCTGCAGATGCCGTTTCACATGCAGCGTGCACTTGAGAACGGCGTCACTGAGGAAGAGTTGAAGGAGGTCGTGACTCACCTCGCGTTCTACGCGGGCTGGCCTTGCGCTGTGACCGCGGCCGACATCCTCGGTCAAGTCCTTCATGCACGTGCTGACCAAGGCGGCGACTCGGCTTGAGGTCAGCCGATCGGCAACGTCCTATGCCATAGCTGGGTGTTGGCGTTGGCGCAGGCCTGCGCGAGCCCCACGGCCTCAGGAGGGTGGAATGAGTAAGACCGCGGCAGCCTTGCCGAAGATGCGAGAAGGACGTGACGAGCAGATCATCGATCCTCGACTCCCGATCATCGACGCGCATCACCACCTTTACGATCGACCCGGCATGCGTTATATGTTCGAAGAGTTCCTGTCTGACGCCGGTGCTGGTCACAACATCATGGCCTCGGTCTATGTCGAGACGAAGGAGATGGCGCGTCCGGACGGACCGGACGTGCTCCGTCCGCTTGGCGAGGTTGAATTCGCCAACGGGGTTGCGGCCATGGGAGCAAGCGGGCGCTATGGCCCGTGTCGAGTCGCGGCAGCTATTGTCGGGCACGCGGACCTCACCCAAGGCGACGCAGTCGCGGAGTTGCTCGACCGCTCCCTGTCTTGCGCTCCCGATCGCTTCCGGGGGATACGCATGAGCACTCTCGAGGCTGCTGACACGGCCTGGCTCCGATTCGTGATCATGCCGCTTGATCCGGTAAGCGGACTGTTGACGAGCAGCGCATTCCGCCAGGGGTTCCGACACCTGGCGCCGAGGAAGCTCACGTACGACGCATCAATCTTCCACAACCAGCTCAACGACCTAGCTGACATCGCGCGCGACTTCCCAGATACCACGATCATCCTGGGCCATCTGGGGATGGTTTTGGGCCTGGACATGGACGAGGCGGCTCGTGCCGAGATCTTCGGCCGTTGGCGCCATGATCTCGCCCGACTAGCCCGGCATCCCAACGTCGTGTGCAAGGTGGGGGGTCTCGGCATGCCGTTCTGGGGATTCGGTCTGGAGGACCGGCCAGATGAAATCGGTTACTCCGAGCTAGCGACCCTTTGGGGGCCGTATGTGGAGACGGCTATCGAACTGTTCGGTGTGGATCGCTGTCTCATGGAGAGCAACTTTCCGCCGGATGGTCGTTCCTGCGGCTATGTGCCGCTATGGAATGCCCTGAAGCACATCACCCGGTCCTATTCCGGAGACGAGAAGCTCGCGATGTTCCGCGACAACGCCGCCAGGGTGTACCGGATCGATGTCGATCGCCCGGAGATAGGGGAGACCACGTGATCGGTTTTGTCGGCCTCGGCCGGATGGGACAGGGGATGGCCTCGAATCTGTTCCGCCGCTCCAGGGAAGAGCTAATGGTCTTCGACACCAATCCGGAGGCGGTCGATGCCCTGGTCAGCATCGGTGCCATCGCAGCGTCGAGCATCGAGGAACTCACCCGCTCCTCAGCGGTCGTCTTTACGTCACTCCCGGGGCCGCCCCAGGTTGAGGAGGTGGTTTTCGGCTCTGGCGGGATCCTGGACAACCTGCAGCCGGGATTTGTCCTGTTCGACCTGTCCACCAACTCCCTGTCACTCCAGCGCCGGATCTACGACGCGTTCGCACTGCGAGGCGCTGCGATGCTGGACGCGCCGGTGAGCGGAGGTCCAGCTGGCGCGACGTCAGGGGACTTGGCGATCTGGGTCGGCGGCGCGAGGAAGCTGTACGTCCGTCATCTACCCTTGTTGCGGTCGATTGGCGACAAGCCTCGCTACGTCGGCGGACTCGGCGCCGGCACCGTGACAAAGTTGAGCCATAACATGCTTGGCTACATGATCATGCTCTCCATGGCTGAGGTCTTCTCGATGGCCGTGAAGGCAGGCGTTGACCCGCTCGATCTGTGGGAGTCGATCCGGATGGGCGTGGTCGGAAAGCAGTCGCCGCTTGACATGTTGACTAAGCAATTCCTCCCGGGCCTCTATGAGACCCCGGCCATGGCCCTCAGGCTGGGTCATAAGGACATGACGCTGGGAACCATGCTCGGTCACGAGCTGGGGGTGGCCATGCGCATGGCGGACCTGACTCACGCCGAGATGACCGAGGCGTTGGCGCGGGGCTTGGGGGATCAGGACTCGCGTGCGTACCTGAAGCTGCAGCTTGAGCGGGCCGGCGTCGAGATAGCCGTCGATCCGGAGCGGCTGAGTGCGGCCATCGAAGCGATCCGGCAACAGAGCTAAACGCATTTCGTGCCGCGCCACTTCAGTAGTTGACGGACGAAAGATCCAGTCTCAGTGAGCGCATCCGCCGATAGAGCGTCGAACGGGCGATGCCTAGCCGCCGCGCGGCAACCAGCTTGTTCCCATCGGATTCGCGGAGGACGGCGAGCATTTCGGAGGCCTCGAGCTGTTCGAGGCGTGAGAGGTGTCGGCCGGCCGCTCGGGTCCGAACAGCTTCCGGAAGCTGTTGCGAGTCAACGTAGCCGGTGCAGCAGTGTTGGTTGACGGTATCTACCACGGACTGGAGGGAACGGAGGTTTTCCGGCCAATCGACCCTGGCGAGCACTTGGAGCGCGTCGGGCATCCACCGGACTTGCGTGTGTCCGGTCTCCGTTCGGTCGGCCGTCAGTGCGGTCACAATCCCAGGAAGGTCGTCAAGACGGTCGCGTAGTGCAGGCACGTGAACCCACGACGCCACCCCGTGCCCCCGCGGCGCGAGGCTAGCGATTGCGGCACGGTCCTGTGCAAGAGTAAATATCAGCGGTGCCTGCTGGTGCCGTGAGCTGAGCAGGATTTGTTCGACTTCGGCGAGAGCCGCGTCCGACAGGCGCTCGAGGTGGGTCACGACAAGAGGCCGCGGAACGAGATCTCGACTCCTGAGCAGGTCGAGCGTATCGGCCCATGAGGCGCAGTCGACCTCTAGGGCTGTAGCCGACGTCAAGGCACGAGCGATGTGACGCTTTCCGGCCCCTGGCTCACCGACGAGCACGACGCGATCCGAAGCGGCCAGCGCTGAATTAAGTTCCTCGACGAACATGGACCACCGGCGGCTTTGACCGGGCAGCGACGCGACGACCTTCGATACGGGCGTAGGGCGCCGAACAGGTGGCGCGGTGCGTTTGGTGGATGCGTGCAGAGTGATGCGGACCCCCGCAGTCCAAACGGTGCCTTCGATCCGCTCAAAGCGTGCGACGTAGGATCCGGCGTCATTCAAGGTGACGATCGTGGTTGCTGGAGCTTCGCCCTCGAGGAAGCGATGTGCGTATTCCCACAAGAGCGCTTGGTGCCCGCAGCCGAGCAGCCGGGTTGCCGCGACGTTCGAGACCAGAGTCTGTTGGTCCAGGCAGATGACCGGCTGACGGCTTCTGGCCCGTGCGGAAAGAAATGCACGCATCAGCTGCATTTCCCGTTCCGAGCTATCGTGGCGAATCCGCAACCGGACGGCCTGTGCCACTTCACCCGCCCACGGCAGAAGCAAGGGACCGCCCGGAGCCACGCTTTCGAAGACCAGAAGGCCGAGCGCGCGCTCGGTCACGGGGCTGACGATGGGAACCGCTACCGAATGGGTGCCCAGATAGCGCTGGTGGAGATGCTCGTGCCCGACAACCTCTTCGGGCGCTCCGGACTCCAATGCCACGTTGGCCGCGTGGGTGCCGACGCTGCTCTCCGAAAGCGATGTGCCTAGCGGCGGCGGCAAGCCCGAAGAGACACGGCGCTGGCTGTTCGCACCTCTGGGGGTGCCCCAGTGAGCAACTATCACTGCGGCCGGATCGACTAGGATCGCGAACAGACCCAGCTGATTCAACGTTGGCAGGCGACTACTCAGTTCGGCCCTGACCGCGGCCGAGAGCGCTGAGACGGTTGACGGAGCCTCAACCAAGGTCCAATCCGCCGCCGTCGACCTCAGCCCGGCTGCCCGCGACCGTTGCCATGATCGCGCTATCACGGGACGCACATCTGACCCGATCCGACCTGACTCCATGAACTCCAGTCGGCTCCGATCACACGGCGGGTTGCCGACATGACTGCGCTCCGGCCGAATCGGCACTACCAGACCGTCCGCGAGCACAGTCCCCCTTTGATCGCAGGCAACCAACACCATGACAGCCGCAAGGCAATACTTTGCCCCGCCATGATAGGATCTATTATATATCATACGCTCCGCAAGGAAGCAAGATCTTGCTTCCCGGCGGCCGCACCGCCCAGGTCAGCTCCGGGCGACGCAAGCCGCTCGTGTTGCTCCTGTGTCGAGGTGTTCGGAGTCTCACCAGGCCGTCGTCGTTCTTGTGCTCGTAAACTATATGCGATATTTTATATAGGCGACCGACCGGTGGCGTCGATCCGAGGCGGGCAGTCAGGTGTAGGGCGGGCTTGACGTCTAAGGTCAACAAGAAGGAATCCAGATGGGGTCCTGCTGGCTCGGCGGTTTGCCTGCGCCTGCGTGTCGGAGCCCGGTGCCATTTGTGTGGGAGGCGTGACAAGGGTGATCGACATCGGTATCGACGTCGGGGGTACATTCACGGACTTCGTCCTCTTGAACGAGGACGGTCATGGCGACGTGCGCAAAGTGGCGACGGACCCGGACGATCTAGCTGGCGCCGTGCTGAGGGGCCTGGACAACGTCGATCTGCACGATGTGTCGTCGATCGTGCATGGTACGACGGCGGCGCTGAACGCGATCCTGCAGCACAAGGGCGCCGAGACGGCGATCGTCACGACGAAGGGCTTCCGGGACCAGATCGAGATCGGTGACACCCGACGGTACACGGGTGGCTTGTTCGACCACAACTGGGTACGGACACGCCCCTATCCGGTCCCGCACGGTCGCCGCTTCGAGGTTACCGAGCGCATGTCGGCGACCGGTGAGGTCGACATCGAGCCAGTACTGAGCGATCTGCAGCCGATCGCGGACGAACTCTCGCGCGCAGGGATCGAGTCGGTCGCGATCTGCTTGATCAACTCCTACACGAATGGCGCGAACGAGCAGGCGGTCCATGAGTTCCTTGCTCCGCAACTGCCGGGTGCTCACTTCGCGCTGTCATCGACGATCCCTGAGTTCCGTGAGTACTCGCGGTGGATTACGGCGGTGCTGAATGCATCGGTGTCGCCGCTGCTGGCGGAGTACGTCCAGACCCTTGAGTCTGGGCTCAAGGCGCGCGGCTACGCGGGCGAGGTCATGTGGATGACGTCCTCTGGCGGCCTGATCGGGCGGCACCTGGTCGTGCAGGAGCCGCTGCGCCTGCTGATGGGTGGTCTCGCAGGTGGAGTGAGTGCGTCGGCGTACCTGGCGGAGCGGATCTCCGCGCCGAACGTTGCGACGTTCGACATGGGCGGCACCAGCTCGGACGTGGGGTTCATCAAGAACTTTCGGACCCACGTCGTTCCGAGCCAGGTCATCGAGGCATTCCCGATCGCGCTGCCCGATCTCGACGTGAAGTCGATCGGTGCTGGTGGCGGCAGCATCGCCTGGCTGACCGACGAGGGCCTGATCAAGGTGGGTCCACAGAGCGCGGGCGCGTCCCCGGGCCCGGCCGCGTACGGCGCTGGCGGCACCGAGCTGACCGTCACTGACGCGAACCTGGTGCTCGGGCGGCTCGGGGCCAAGTCGCTCCTCAACGGCGCCGTGACCCTGGACGTCGGTCTCGCGACGGCGGCGGCCGGGCGGCTGGGGGAGCGGTCGGGGATCGAGGATCTGCATGAGCTCTGTTCGGGTGTCATCGAGATCGCCGTGACCAATATGTACGGCGCGATCCGCGAGGTCTCCGTCGAGCGTGGCGAAGACCCTGAGGAGATGGTGCTCGTCGCTTTCGGCGGCGCCGGCGGCCTGCACGCGGTGGCGATCGCGGAGCGACTATCGATGCCACGAGTAGTCATCCCGCGCGACGCGGGAAACTTCTCCGCCTTCGGCATGCTGGTCGCGGACCGTCGCTACGACTTCGTGAGCAGCTACATCCGAGCACTCATGCGCTCGGATTTGGACCTGGTCAAGGCGCGTCTTGCCCGGATGGGCGAGGACGGCCGTTCGCAGCTGCGCCGCGACGGGCTAAAGGACAGCGACATCGACATCGCCTACAAGGTGGGCATGCGCTACCAGGGCCAGACGTGGGAGGAGGAGATCATCCTCGACACGCTGGAATTCGACCATGCGGACCTCGGTCGTCTGTTCGGAAACGTCTATGAGGAGCGCTATGAGTTCCGGCGAGAGCCCGAGGCCTCGGAGATCGTGAACCTGCGGGTCGTAGCCACCGGGCGCAGCGGCCACCGAGCCGTGCGGCGGGATGAAGTGGTCGGTGACACGGACCCCGCAAATGCTCTGAAGGAGCATCGTGCTGTTTACTTCGACGGTGCATTCGCGCAGACTCCGATCTACGAGCGCTCCAAGCTCGCTCCGGGCACGGCGATCGAGGGGCCGGCTGTGATCGAGGAGTACGACTCCACCGCGCTGTTGCTGCCGGGATGGAACGCGGCCGTCGACGGCGACCGCAACCTGATCTTTACTCGCCTCGCCACCGCCTGATCGCGGCCTGACTCCAATCAGAAGGGTCGAAAATGTCCAGCGTGTCCAAGCGGGCCGGGATCAGCGCCCTTACCCTCGAGGTGATCGACGCCCACATCACGTACGCGGTACGCGAGATGCGCAGCACGATGATCCGCATGGCCTACTCGCCCATCGTCACCGAGACACACGATCTCGCGTGCGCCATCACCGACGCCAACGGCGAGATCGTCGCGATGAACGATGACCTGCCCATGCACATGTTCGACATCCGCTTCGCCGTCGCGACCGCGCTCCGCAAGTACGGCCACGACCTGCACGAGGGCGATCAGTTCCTCGTTAACGACCCGTGGGAGTGCGGGTCGCACCTTAACGATGTCAGCCTGATCATGCCGTACTTCCGGGACGGCGAGCTCTTCATGTGGCTGGCATGCACCGTGCACTGGGGTGACGTTGGCGGTCCGGTGCCGGGCAGCGTGAACGGCGCTGCCACGGACGTGTTCCAGGAGGGCGTGCGCTTCCCGCTGACTCGCGTCTCGCCGGAGCTGCTCGAGATCCTGCTGGCCAACTTCCGCCAGCCATTCGAGATCAAGGGCGTGTTTGCGGCCCAGTCCACCTGCATGAAGCTGGCCACGAGGCGCCTGGAGGAGACCTGTCAGCACTTCGGAACCGACGTGGTGAACCGCGCCGTGGAGATCCTGCTGGAGAATGAGGCCCACCGAGCGCGCACACGAATCTCCCAGCTCAAAGACGGCGTGTATTACTACGAGGACTACATGGAGAACGGTGGCGTTCTGCAGCCGGAGCCCGTGCGCATCTCCTGCACGATGACCGTTGCGGGCGACCATCTCACGTTCGACTTCGAGGGCACCTCGCCGCAGAACCCGGGCGTTGGAAACTGCACCATCTCCGACACTCACTCCGCCGTCTTCGAGTCCGTTGACACCTTTCTGTCGCCGGGCGGTGTATCCAACTCCGGCGCATCTCGCGCGTGGACCATCAAGGCCCCGCAGGGATGTGCGGTCAACACGAGCTTTCCCGCGCCCAACGGCGCCTATGCCAACGTCATGTTCGGCGCGATCCACGGCTGCGTGATCGGCTGCCTCGCCCAGGTCATGCCGGGTGAACTGCCAGGTTTCACCCCGGGTAGCTCCAACAACATGAATGTCGCCGGCGCGTGGGACGACAAGCGGGAGGGCGACCAGTACTGGCTGCTCTACGAATACCCTCCGGGCGGCTGGGGTGCCACCAAAGACAACGACGGCAGCCTCATGTGCTGGCAGTGGTACCTCGGCGACGTGCCCTGCCTGATGCCTGCTGAGCGCATCGAGGCCCTCAACCCCATCAGGGTTCAGTTCAACGAGCTGTACCTCGACAGCGGGGGACCGGGTCGCAAGCGCGGCGGGCTCGGCGTGCGCCGGGCGTTCGAGGTCCTCAAGCCTGGTGAGTTCACCATCCTCGGCTCCGACGCCATCCTGCCTCGCCCAGGCATCGCCGGCGGCTTTGGGGGTGCGCTCAACTGGGTGGGCATCATTAGGGACGGCAAGCCGCTCAAGACCGCCGAACTACCGCTCAAGACCGGCGGCTTCAAGGTGGTGCCCGGCGACATCGTGCTGTACCTGATCGCGGGGGGCGGTGGGTACGGCGACCCGCTCGAGCGCACCACCGGGGAGGTTCTCGCCGACTTCCACGATGGGTACGTCAGCGCTGACGGTGCCCGCGAGGATTACGGTGTCGTCATCACCGACGGGGCGGTCGATGACGTGGCCACGGGGGACCTCCGTCGATCGATGCTGGCATCGCGCCGGTACGTCGAGGTCCTCGAAGCCGACGACGACGAGTACGCCGGTACCGTCGGCTCCAAGCGTGTCGCGCGCCTGAGCCCGGATCTCGCCCGGCGCATCGGCGTCACCGATGATGACCTCGTCGAGTACGTCAACCCCATTGGGGGCCATATCCGCGCCTGGGTCACGATCGACGACACTCTCGAAGGTGACGCTAGCCCGATGGGTCCCAAGCTTCGCAGCATCCTTGGCGCGACTTCTGGTTCTCGCGTGCACGTCCGCCAGCCGTTCACTTGCGTGACCCGCCACCAGGTGAATGATATGACCGCCGTCCCTCCGCTCGGCAGCTTGTTCGTGGACCTGTTCCCGGCTATGAGGCTGTCATGACTGATCGACCTGTCGTGATCGTGACCGGCGGCGCTGGTCACATCGGTCGCGGCCTGTGCCATCTGTTCGCCGCCGACGGCTGGGCGGTCGTCGTCGCCGACCTCGATGCCGATAAGGCCGTCCAGGTGGCCGCGGAGATCGCCGTGGATGCGCCTGAAGTCCTCGGCGTCGGGGTGGACGTCACCGACGAAGCCAGCGCGGGTGACATGGCGCAGGCGGTCGTAGACAAGTTCGGCCGCATCGACGCGCTGATCAACAACGCCGGGCTCTACGGGAACCCTGCGTGGACCGGGCCCATGCTCGAGGTGGCCGAGGCCCAGTGGCACGCCGTCATGTCGGTGAACGTATGGGGCCCAGTCGCGTGCGTGCGTGCGGTCGCGCCTTTCATGAAGCAGGCCGGCTGGGGGCGTATCGTCAACGTGTCCTCGCACGGCGCGTTCAAGCCTGCCGGCGTGTACACGACCAGCAAGCTCGCGGTCCATCAGGTCACCTGGAACCTCGCGCGTGAGCTCGGCCCGCATGGCATCACCGTTAACTGCGTGGCGCCAGGCCTCATGGACGTCCCCACGGCGCGCCAGGATAAGGGCAGTGAGGAAGCGTTTCAGGCCGCCGAAGCCGACTACATCATCAAGCGCCTCGGGCAGCCGTCCGACCTCTATGCGGCCATGAAGTATTTCGTGAGCAGAGAGGCTGAGTGGTGCACTGGTCAGTGGCTCATGGTGAACGGCGGAGCCGTCGTCCAGCTCTGAGTCCACAGCGGATAGCTCCTCACGCCATGTCGATGTAGACGCATTTCTCGTAGAGCGTTGGCCTCGATTTGGAGGACCGGCATACCGATGTCCCTCACGGCTGCCTTCGCTGGCTACTGGGGAAGGTCGATCAGGATCTTCGTGGCGTTGCCCTCGTGCAGGAGGGTGAACGCCTCCTCGAGACGGTCAGCCGGGAAATGCTGCGTCCAGCCCTCGACGGAATATGTCCCGTCCGCCACCCGCTCGATGACGGTCTTGTAGTCGATTCCCTGGAAGCCGGCCGAGCCGGTGATGTGGATCTCGCTGAAGGAGAACACGTTTGGCTGCCACGACTCCGTTGGGTGGTTGGCCACGTTGACGATCCAGCCGCGCCGCTTCGTCGAGGAGCATGCCGCCATGAACGCGTGAGCCGGACTCCCGTCCGGGGCGGTCGCGATGGCGGGCCCCGCGGCGTCGAAGGAGACATCGGCCCCGATGCCGCCCGTGAGCTCTCGGATCGCCCCATCGACGCCGTAGGCCGTGGGGTCCAGGACAGCCTTTACGCCAGGTATGTTGAGGGACTCGACGACGCGGCGGCGGTACTCGGAGACCTCAGAAATGATGATCCCGTCCACGCCGGCCGCGCTCGCACCATAGGCAATGCCGATTCCGACCGCTCCGGCACCGTGCACGACCACCGTGTCAGACTCCGACAGGGTGGCGCGGCGAACGGCGTGCAGCGCGACGGAGAACGGTTCGACGATGGCGCCCTGCTCAAGCGTAACGGACTCCGGGAGGTAGTGGGCCCGCTCCTCGTCGACGATGCAGTACTCCGCCAGACCGCCGCCGGGCGCGGACAGGCCGATGTAGGCGGGATAGACACACAGGTGGTAGAGGCCGCTCGTGCAGCACCGGCACGTGCCGCAGCACACGGTGGTCTCGACGGCGACGCGGTCGCCCACTGTGAGCGACGTGACGTCGTCACCGACCTCGACGACGGTGGCGGAGAACTCGTGCCCGAAGGTGACCGGCAGGTGCTGGCCAGTCAACGGATGAGGCTCGACGGGCGACCAGATGGGTCCGTCGAAGAACTCGTGCACATCCGTTCCGCAGATGCCGTTGAACGCGGGCCGGACCTTCACCGCGCCGGGGCGGCACACCGGGTCCGCTACGTCCTCCCAGCGGAGGTCGCGAATTCCGTGGAAGCGTGCGGCTTTCATAGACGCTCCTTCATGGGTGGCGGCTCGTCGGGTCCGCGGACCGGGAGGCAACTCTGTGACGCTTGAACTGTGGTGACGATCAGGAATGTGTCCCAGGCCAAGACTTCCACAAAATATATCATACGTTCGTGTCGCTGACCCGGCCCGGTCAGGTGGGCCAGACGGGATCGCGCTTCTCCGCGAAAGCGGTGACTCCCTCGGCCGCGTCCGGGGTCGACGTCGCGATCGAGAGGATGGCCTGCAACTCAGGGAGCGCCTGCGTCGATGTCTGGTCGAGCGCGCGATAGAAGGCCGGGCGGCCGAGCCGAATAGCCGCGGGGGAGCGGGTCGCGAGGTGGCTAGCAAGTTCGCCGACCGTGCTGTCGAGCTCAGCAGCGGTCGTCAGCCGGCTCACGAAGCCCAGTTCGCGGCCCTCGCTGGCAGAGACCCGACGCGCGGTGAGGATGAGGTCGAGCGCGTCTTTGGGGCGCATCGATCGGACCAGCGGAATGGTAATCATGTAGGGCCAGAGTCCGACATTGACCTCGGGGACTCCGAAGACGGCCTGCTCGGAGGCGACGACGAAGTCGCACGCGAGGGCCAGGCCGAAGCCCCCGGCGAGAGCGTAGCCCTGGACTCGTGCGATGGTCGGCTTGCCGAGCTGATACATCTGCATGAACAGCGCGGCGAGGTTGCCCCGTCCGGCGTGAGCCTGCTCCGGGTCGGCGCCGCCTCGAATCCCTCCGAGGTCTGCACCGGCGCAGAATGCCCTATCGCCCGCCCCGGTGAGAACCACCACGCGAACGTCCCGGTCCCGGTCGGCCCGGCGAAAGCAGTCGAGGAGCTGCTCGAGCGTGTCGAACGAGAGCGCGTTGCGCTTGGCTTCGCGGTCAATCGTCACCCAGGCCACGTGATGCTGAACCGCGTAGCGCACCTCGAGCGGGACAGCATCGTCAGACTCGGTCATTTGTGCCTCCTGCCCGTGGCGGCCGATGCGGTTCGGGTCGAGCCATGTACCCTACGGCACAACACATATATGATACTTGATACAGCTAGTCCGTGCGCTGCGATCGCAGGTTCTCGAGCGGGACTGTCGGCCGCGGGGCGACAAGACCACGGAGGTTCCTCGTGACCGAACAGAACGAACCGGGCGCCGCCCTCCCGACATCAGTGCGCGTGTGCGAGTGCTGGTCCCGGGACGGGATCCAGTCCTTGCCCGAGGTCCCAACCGAGCAGAAGCTCCGAGTGCTCGATAAGGTCCTCGACGCCGGAGTGCGCGAGCTGGACGCCACGTCGTTCGTCCCCGTGAAGGTCGTCCCGCAGTTCTTCGACAACATCGCGATCCTGGAGCACCTGGCCGGTCGCGATGTCTACGTCCGCGCGCTGGCCCCCAACCTGCGCGGCTTTCAGCTGGCCATCGAGGCGAACGCCCGGATCGGCGCGATCGATTCGATCGGCTTCCCGATCTCGGCGTCCGAGGCCCACAACCTGGCCAACGTGCGACGCACCCATTCCCAGCACCTCGGCGAGATCAAGGAAATGGTCAAGCTCGCGCGCGATGCTGGCATCGCGGTCATGGCGGCCGTGGCGACCGCGTACGGCTGCCCCATAGTCGGCCGGGTGGACGAGGAGGTCGTATTCGGCATCGCCGGGACCCTGGTCGACTATGGCGTGAGCCGGATCATGCTGAGCGACACGACCGGCCTGGCCGATCCGGTCACCGTACGGCGGTTCGCCCGGCGCGCGCGGCGGGATTTCCCCTCCCTGGACCTCATCGCCCACTTCCACGACACTCGCGGCACCGGTCTGCTGAACACCTGGGCCGCGCTCGAGAGCGGGGTCACCACAGTCGACACCTGCCTTGGCGGGCTGGGCGGAGAGCCGCCCTCCGTGGAGCAGAACCACTCGGGGGAAGCTGGGAACGTGGCGACCGAGGATCTCGTCGTGGCGCTTGAGCGGGCCGGCGTCTCCACGGGGGTCGACGTTGCCGCTCTTCTCGATGCAGGCCGCACTCAGGAGCAGGTTACCGGCATCGCGTCCCGTGCCCAGGTCCTCCGAACGGGTGCCGGGCTCCTCTAACAGGCTTCCCGCCCCGCACGACGGCGCCCGAATGGTCTTGCCGAGGGGTCCGCTAATTCAGTAGGATATATGATGTACATAGCCGATGACATCGTAGGTCGAGCGCGCAGTCGGAAACGCTCCGTGACTCGCTTCTACCACGTGCCGAGGGATTCTTATGCCGACTCCGCTCTTCCCGCACCTGGACTCTTGTCGAGAGGTCCGTGAGGCAGTCCGGGCCGTGTGCTCGAAATATCCGGCGGAGTACTGGGAGCAGCACGACCGAAATCACGAGTATGCTGCCGAGTTCGTCAGAGACTTCGCCGACGCTGGGTTTCTCGGGATGGTTATCCCCGAGGAGTACGGCGGCGGCGGCGGGACGGTCGCAGATTTCTGCGCCGCCCTCGAAGAAGTCGCGGCCAGCGGCGGCGCTATGAACGCGGCGTCCTCTGTCCACGTTCCGAACCTGTGCGTGCCAACCCTCCTCGCGTTCGGTACCGAAGAGCAGCGGCGCGAGCTCCTGCCGAAGATCGCCTCCGGTGAGATGCTAGTGACGTTCGGAGTCACCGAACCCGACGCGGGAACGGATACGACCAAGATAAAGCTGGCGGCCAGGAAAACTGACGACGGCTGGGTACTCAACGGACTGAAGGTGTGGAACTCGGGCGCGATGTACGCACAGAAGGTTCTGGTGCTCACCCGCACCTCTACCCCGGGGCCCGGGGATCGCAAGGGTGATGGCCTCACCTTGTTTGTGACCGACATCCAGGCGCCGACGATCGAGATCAGCCCCATCGAGAAGATCGGCCGGAACGCGTTCGGCTCGGCCGAGGTCAACTTCGTGGACCATCCGGTGACGCAGGCCGAGATGGTGGGAGAAGAGGGCAAGGGCTTCTACCACCTCCTGCACAGCCTCAACGTCGAGCGGCTCTACCTCTCATCCGTGGCCATGGGCATCGGACGCTGGTGCCTTGCGGCTGCCACCCGCTACGCGAACGAGCGCGTCGTTTTCGGCCGGCAGATCGGCAAGAATCAAGCCGTGCAGCACCCGTTGGCGGCCGATTACCTCGCCCTGTTTGCGGCCGCGCACGTCTTGCAATCGGCGATCACCGCATGCGAGGAGGAGGGCGCTGGGTCCATCGGTCCGATCGCCAACGCCGCGAAGTACCTCACGTCGGAGGCGGCGTGGCGCATAGCCGACGACGCGATGCAGACCTTCGGCGGCTACTCCTTCGCCCGGGAGTACCACATCGGACGGTACTGGACCGAGGTCCGGCTCCAGCGGATCGCGCCAGTAAACAACCAGATGGTCCTGAACTACGTGGCCGAGCGCGTCCTAGGCCTTCCCCGGAGTTACTGACCGGCCGCCGGCCTGGAACCAGCCGCAAATCCTGCGGCCCACCGCAGCTTGATGAGGAGTGAGATGGCCCAGATCGACTACGACGTCACAGACCACGTCGCCACGATCGTAATCAATAACCCCGAGAAGAAGAACTCCATCACTCTGGAGATGTACAAGCAGCTTGATGAAGCGTATGCGGACGTCGTGTCGAACGGCGACGTGCGCGTCCTGGTCATCACCGGAGCCGGTGACGGCGCGTTCAGCACCGGTGCCAACATCTCGGGATACGTGGCCGACGGAGTGCTGGGTGAGGACGCCGGCAAGCAGCGCCAGCCGCTGCCCAAGCCGTGGCGCATCTATAAGCCCGTTATCGCTGCTGTCGAGGGTTATTGCGTAGGCGGCGGATTCGCGTTGGCGGTCGCCTGTGACTTGCGCGTCGCGTCCACGACGTCAACGTTCGGACAGGCCGGCCTCAAGCGCGGCGTCGTCAACGGCCAGCAGACCTCGACCCGCCTGACCCGGCTGGTGGGCATGGCCAACGCGCTCGATCTGCTGCTCCTATCGAAGTGGATCGACGGTACCGAGGCCTACCGCATCGGTCTCGTTCAGCGGCTGACCGAGCCAGGCGGCGCGCTGGCCGAGGCGATGGAGATGGCGCGGACGATCGCGTCGTTCAGTCCGGATGCGGTCCAGGGCACCAAGCGCCTGTGCTACGACAACCATGATCTCCCCTGGGACCAGGCCCTGGACTGGGAGCTTGAGGTCAGCGAGCGAAGCTTCCGGACGGCGGACTCGCTCGAGGGCTTTACGGCGTTCGCGGAGAAGCGGGAACCAGTGTTCGGGCAGGCCCCGGCTCTGCACTCGCTCGGATTCGATGAATTCTGGCCCAACGACAACACCCCGGAGTGGCGCACGTGAGAGGTCCGCTTAACGGCATTCGCGTCCTGACCGTCGAGAGCTTCATCGCCGGGCCCATGGCCTCGATGTGGCTCGCCGACGCCGGGGCAGAGGTCGTCAAGATCGAGGCTCCCGCCCGGGGGGACACCGCGCGGAATGTCCCGCCGCTGAAGGGGACCGGGAGCGACTCCCAGAGCCTGTCATTCATCCGAGCGAACAGGAACAAGCGCAGCGTCGCGCTTGACCTGAAGTCCGAGGACGGACGGGAGACCTTCCTCGCGCTCGTGCGCAGGGCCGACGTGTTCCTGGAGAATGCCAACCCAGCTGCGCTTCCGCGGCTGGGGCTCACCTACTCCGAGCTCAGCAAGCACAACCCGCGCCTAATCTACTGCGCCGTGTCGGGTTTCGGTCTACCGGAGTTCAACGAGGGGCGCCTTCCCTACCTCACGGCGTTCGACATCACGGCGCAGGCCATGGCTGGTCTGCTGCTGCGACCCGAAGGGGCAGAGTCGGGTGCCGTCTACCCCGGTTACCCGCTGGCCGACATCTTCGCAGCGGCCAACGCGCAGTCGGCGGTCTACCAGGCGCTGTTCAATAGGGAGCGCACCGGCCAAGGCGCGTACATCGACGTGTCGATGTTCGATGGCGCGATCGCCATGAACGAGCTTGCCCTCATCATGCACGCCACGTTCGGGCATCTTCCCGCGCCAGGTGCGCACTCCCTCGGCGGTCCTTTCGGGGCGTATACGGCCTCGGACGGACAGGTGGTTCTCGGCATCCTGGGCCAGCCGGTGTGGATCCGCTTCACCCAGGCGATCGGTCGTCCTGAGCTCGCGGACGACCCCGACTATGCGACGGGCCTACTCCGGCATGAACACCGGAGCACCCTGACTCCCATAGTGAACGCATGGATGAGCCAGTTCACCACCAACGCGGTACTCGAGCTGCTCAGCAAGTTCGATATCCCGTCCGCTCCCGTGTGGAACGTGGACGAGGTAGTCAAGCTCGACTACGCCAAGAAGCGTCGCATGATCGTCTCACTTGAAGATCCAGCCTGGGGGTCGGTCACAGTGGCGGGCAACCCCCTGAACTCGAGCCTCATGTCGGACGAGGCACCTGCGCCGGCGCCGTTGCTGGGCGCCGACACCGACGATGTCCTGCGCGAGTGGCTCGGCGAGGGCGATTGACGTGCGACGCGTAGCTCCTGCCGGGCCAGCTCCGCACACGGTTGAGCAGTGAGGATAGAAGGCATGCCAGATCGTCCCAAGAAGGTATCAGCCGAGGACGCGCTGCTCCAGGTACGGTCGGGCATGCTGGTCGCCAGCGGCGGGTTGAGCGCCGAGCCCATCGTGCTGCTGGAGGCGCTGGCCGAACGGGCGAGCGCGACCCCCTCCGTGACGCTGCTCGGCGGCATGTTCATCGACGGTTACCGCGCGCTGTCGCCGCACTTGGGCAACGCGATCCGGCTCGAAACGTGGTTTATGCCGCTGACTTTGCTCGGCGACGTCGGGATGGGGCCGGACGTCGATTTCCTGCCGATGACGTGGACGCAGGTGTGTCGTTACGTCGAGACGCTCGAGATCGACGTCTGCCTGATCATGGTGTCGCCGGCTGACGAGAATGGGTACTACAGCCTGGGCATCAGCTCGAGCCTGAACTCGTTCCTTGTCAAGCGGTCCCGCGTCGTTATCGCCCAGGTCAACGACGAGATGCCGTACACCCTGGGCGACTCGTTGGTACACGAGTCGCAGATCGACTTCATAGTGGAGCACTCGAGCCCGTTGCCGCCCTACCCCCTCCGGCCACCGGGTGATCTCGACGCGGTCATCGGGCGGTACGTGGCCAGACTGATTCCCGACGGCGCCATGCTTCAGTGTGGCGTCGGTACGATCCCCGAGGCTGTCGCACGGCGCCTGGCGGAGGAAGGGCGTTCGGGCCTGCGCATCACCGGGATGCTCACGGACGCCGGGCGCGGTCTGGTCGAGGCCGGCTGCTGCGTGTCCGATGGGCCGGCCATCATCGTCGGCGAGGTATGCGGCTCTCCGGACCTGTATCGGTGGGTGGATCGCAATCCCGCGATGGTCGCCAAGGATGGCCTGCACACCCACAGCCTCCAAGCGTTGTCCGAGTATCCCCTCTTCGTGTCGGTCAACTCGACGCTGGAGGTCGACCTGTTCGGTCAGGTGAACTCAGAGGTACTGCGGTCGGGACAGGCGGGCGGCATCGGCGGGAGCGTCGACTTCATGATGGGTGCGATGTTCGCCGACAACCGGTCTGTCGTCGCGCTGCCGTCCATCACGTCGCGTGGCGTCTCCCGGATCGTCCCGTCTATCACCAAGGGTCTGGTGACAGCGCCGCGGACGCTCGTACAATTTGTCGTGACCGAGTTCGGCGTGGCGGACCTTCGGTTCCTGTCGGCATCTCGACGGGCGGAGGCCTTGGCGAACATCAGCCACCCGGACCACCGCGAGCAGCTCCTCGCTGCCGCCAAGGAGCTCACCAGAACCGGGTGACGACGACGGGCGGGCCGGAACGGCGGAGCGCCAGATTTTTTCCATGCCCGCCGTGGGGCCATGCACAGGCATGGCCCCACGGCGTACCAGAAAGTATCGTACATAATTTACAGGTGGCGGCGAAGGAGGCCATTATGAGAAATTAAGCCCCTCAGATTGTGTTATCCAGGCTCTCAAGAGGAGGTGCACAATGCCGGGCGAACACCTGACCAGGCAGGCCCGCCGGGTCGTTACCGGAGTGGATGCCAACGGCAGGTCGACGGTCGTCTCGGATCAAGACACCGCGACGCGCGTCGCGCTACCGGGCTTCACCGTGAACGACCTCTGGCGAGTCGACAGCCTGCCGACGCATGTCGACGAGCTCGACACCTTGACGGGGGAGGTCGTGCTGGACCCGCCCACTGCCGGGCTGGTGTTCCGGATCGCTACCTTCCCGCCGGACAGCGAGGTCGATAGGGCGTCCTACGACGAGTCCATCAGCAACCTTCACGGCTCCGATGCGAACGCACACGACGACAACGTCATGGGGATGCACATAACGAACACCTTCGACCTCGACGTCATTCTCGAGGGTGAGATCTACTGCGTACTGGAGACAGGCGAGGTCCTGCTCCGTCCGGGAGACAGCATCATCCTCCGCGGCATCAAACACGCGTGGAGCAACCGCTCCGACAAGCCCGCGACCATGGTCGCGACCATGATTCCAGCCAAGCGCTGACCGGCGAGACCGATCAGCACGGACGTGTGGTCGGGACGCGTTTCACAAGCCGACCGCGACGGAGCGGCGGAGCCGGTGGCGTAGATGTAGAATGTTTCGTACATAATACTTTACAGTCGGTGTGGCATATGTAATCATTGAATCGTGACCACGTTGCCGCTGACGCCTGACGAACTGCTCACGACTACCCGCGCCGTGCGCAAGCGCCTCGACCTCACGCGGCCGGTACCACTTGAGCTCATCCGCGAGTGCCTGGAGATCGCGCTGCAGGCTCCCTCAGGAGCGAACCGCCAGCGCTGGCAGTGGATCGTCATCGTCGACCCGGGGGTGCGAAAGCGGATCGGCGAGATTTACCTCGAGCGAGCGCAGAACTACGCCGCATCCGACACCTACGTCTCCAAGCTGCACGGTGACGACCCGGAGCGATCACAGGTGCAGCAGCGGGTGGGCAACAGCACCGAGTATCTCGCCGAGCACATGGGGGAGGTACCCGTCCTGGTCATCCCGTGCCTCAAGGCAGGCCAGCTGCGCGCGGGCAATCAGGCCAGCCTCTGGGGGTCGCTACTCCCTGCCACCTGGAGCTACATGCTCGCGGCCCGTGCCCGCGGATTGGGAACGGCCTGGACGACCCTTCACCTTGGCCGGGAGAGGGAGGTCGCTGAGATGCTTGGCGTGCCCGCCAACATCCACCAGGCCGCGATCATCCCTACCGCGTTCTACAAGGGTGAGACATTCAAGCCGGCACCTCGTGAACCGCTCGACACCGTTCTCCACGTCGACAAGTGGTGACCGTCCGCCCGGCGCGTCCTCCGGAACGGGTCGAGTCCGGCGACGGGGCCGTGGATAGCCAGACACATCGGAACGAGGACAGACAACGTGAAGCGAGCCAAGAAGACCATCATTTCCTGCGCGCTGACCGGGTCGGTGCACACACCGTCGATGTCTCCGGCCCTGCCGGTCACGGCCGACGAGATGACCGAGCAGGGTATCGCAGCGGTCGAGGCAGGCGCGGCCATCCTGCACCTGCATGCACGCTTTCCCGAGGACGGCCGGCCGTCACCCCACCCGGAGCACTATCGCCCGTTCGTGTCGGCGCTCGCGCACGGCACCGACGCGGTCATCAACCTCACGACCGGCGGCGCGATGACGATGACCGTGGAGGAGCGACTCGAGGCCGCGGTGGTCTTCGAGCCCGAGGTTGCGTCACTCAACATGGGGTCGATCAACTTCAACTTTGCCGGGGCGGCCGATCGTGAGCGCGAGTGGAAATACGACTGGGAGAAGCCCTACGTCCTCCGCTCGGCCGGTAGCATCTTCGTCAACACTTTCACCCAGATCGAGACCTCCCTCGTAAGGCTCGGCCAAGAGCGCGGCACCCGGTTCGAGTTCGAGTGCTACGACGTCGGCCACCTCTACAACCTCGCCCATGTCGTGGACAAAGGCCTCGCGGAGCCCCCGTTCTTCATTCAGATGATCTTCGGCATCCTCGGCGGCATCGGACCGGACGTTGACAACCTGACGCACATGGTCAGTATCGCCGACAAGCTTTTCGGCGAGGACTATTACCTCTCCGCCTTCGGTGCCGGGCGGCACCAGATGACCTTCGGTATGGCCTCTGCGCTCGTCGGCGGCAACGTCCGCGTGGGCCTCGAGGACAATCTGTACTACAACCGCGGCGAGCTGGCCAAGAGCAACGCCGAGCAGGTGGCCAGGGTCGTCCGGATGCTGAGCGAGCTCGGTCATGACATCGCGACGCCGGACGACGCGCGTCAGATGCTCAAGCTCAAGGGCCGCGGCACGATCAAGGTCTGACCCTTCAGGCAGACGTTCATATCGGCGCCCGAATTGGGGTCAACAGGGAAGACTATGACTCTGCACAAGCTCGTGGGATCGGCCGCCGAGGCGGGGCGAGCTTCGTGTCCAGCTCGACATCATCCGCCACTGGCCCGTCCGGCGCCTCGGACATGCCGAGGAGATCGCAGCACCGCGCTGCGGCTTTCGAGCCCGGGTGCCGTCACCTACTCAGGACCCGGGAGTCATCATGACCGACCATGCGGAGCTCTGGCACGTCGAGGTTGTCGACCGCATCGCCGTGCTCTCCTACGACAACCCGCCGATGAACTACCTGGGCGGAGCAGGGCTGCACGAGTTCGGGCGCGCCCTGGATGAGGCGCGTCACGCCCACCCGGCCGCGTTGATCATCACGAGCGCGGTCCCGGACCAGTTCATCACGCACTTCAGTGTCGAGGACATTCTGGCCGGCCAGCAGAAGATCCAGGAGCGAGGTCCGCTGGGCAACCAGCGTGCGCAGCTGATGCTAGAGCGGCTCTCCGACCTGCCGCAGCCGGTCATCGCGGCGTTGCGGGGCGACACCATGGGGTTCGGTTACGAGCTCGCTCTAGCGTGTGATTTCCGTGTTGCCCAGCGCGGCGACTTCCGGATCGGGCTGCCCGAGGTACGCATGGGCATCATTCCCGGTGCGGGTGGGTCCCAGCGGCTCGCCCGGCTCGTGGGTACGGCGCGAGCGCTCGACCTGATCATGCGCGCGCGCGTTCTCACCCCCGACGAGGCGCTGGCGCTGGGTCTGGTGAACGAGGTCGCCGATGACGCGCTGAAGGCGGCCCTCAGCCTTGCCCGTGAGCTGGCGGCCCTGCCACCCGTGGCAGTCGCCATGGCCAAGACCGCTGTCTACGGCGGTCGTGATATTGACATGCACGCGGCGCTTCGGGTGGAACGTGACGCGTCCTACCGCGCGAAGCTCGCCCCAGAGGCGACCAAGGCGATGAGCGAGTACGTCGGCCTTCCGTTGGACGCCCGGCGAGCGTGGATCGATCGCCGGGAGCCGGAGTCGGATGTCCTCCCTGACGGCGACGAGCAATAGCCACGCGCATGAGACGGGAGTTCGGATGAGCAGGCTCGACCAGATTGTTCGTCAGGCCGTTGATGACGGCGTGGCCCCCTTCCTCTGCGCTGCCATCGCGGACCGTAACGGGGTGCGCTGGCAGAGCGCCGCGGGGCGAGCTACGCCAGACCGAGACGCCGATGCTGACACCGTTTTCCGCCTGTTCTCGGCCACCAAGGCGATCGGCAGTATGGCCGCGCTGATCGCGATCGACCGTGGACTCCTCGCGATGGACACCCCGGTCGGAGACATCGACCCGGCGTTCGACGAGTTGCAGGTCCTTGAGGCCATCACGGCGGACGGCCCTGTCTTCCGCCGGCCGCGGACGAGGGCCACGCTCCGCCACCTGCTGACGCACACACAGGGGCAGTCCTACGACGTTTTCTCCCCGCTCATGCTGGAGTACGCGAGACGGACCGGGCTTCCGGGCGACCTGACGGGCTTGTGGGAGTCGCTGAAGTACCCTCTCCTCTTCGACCCCGGTGAGGGCTTCGCCTACGGGATCGGCACCGACTGGGTTGGCCACCTCGTGGCGACGGTGGCTGGCCGGCCCATCGAGCACTTTGTGGCCGATGAGATCCTCGAGCCGCTTGGCATGCGCAGCACGAGGTTCGAGACGGAGGGGGTCCGCGACCGGGTCGCTGATGTCAGCCTGAAGGACGCTGCCGGCGGCTTCATGCCCATTGAGCACGCGCCGCCGTCGCGACCGGAATTTTACCACATGGGGAACGCCCTCTACAGCACGCCGACCGACTACCTGCGCTTCCTGCGCTGCATCCTCAATAACGGTGAGCTAGACGGCACACGCGTCGTCGCTCCCGAGACGATGCGGCTGGCATACGCGGACCAGACTGGCGACGTCAAGGTGCCGTCTCCCGTCCTGACCTCGCTGCGCCAGGACATCAGCCTCGATGTCGACATCCTGCCCGAGACGAGCTTCACGCACACAGCCCTCGCGTTCATGAACCTCAATGACGTGCCAGGTCGGCGCAGCGCGGGATCGCTGTCCTGGGGAGGCGTGCAACATACGCTCTACTGGGTCGATCCCCAGAAGGATGTCGCCGGAGTCTTCTTCACCCAGATGCTCCCGTTCTGGGACCCGGCACTGATTAGTGTCTTCGAGGCCTTCGAGCGCGCCGCCTATGACGAATTGGCACGTTAACGCCGCCGATCTACGGGCCACCAGATTAACCGTTCAGAACAGGATGATCACTTTGGAATACGCGCACCTGGGCCGCTCGGGCCTACTCGTGAGCCGATTGGGGATCGGGACCTACAGCTTCGGTTCGGTCGCATCGGAGGCAGAATCCTTCGCGGTCATGGACCGCGCCCACGAGCACGGCATCAACTTGATCGACACGTCCAACGTGTACGGATTCGAGATCGGGACCGAACGGGTCGAGAATATAGTGGGACGCTGGCTCACCCAGGGCGGAGGGCGTCGGGAGCGTACCATCCTCGCGACGAAGGTCTACGGCAAGCAGAGTGACTGGCCGAACGACTCCCACCTATCTGCCCTTCATATCCGGCGGGCCTGCGATCTGTCGCTCCAGCGGCTGCAGACTGACCACATTGACCTGTATCAAATGCACCATATCGATCGAGATACGCCGTTCGACGAGATCTGGGAAGCGATGGGGGTCCTGCGTGCGCAGGGCAAGATCCTCTATGTTGGGTCCTCGAATTTCGCGGGGTGGCATATCGCGCAGGCGCAGGAGACAGCGACGGCACGGCACTTTCTCGGCCTGGTGAGCGAGCAGTCTCTCTACAACCTCGTCACCCGGGACATCGAGCGCGAGGTCATACCGGCGGCGCAAGCATATGGGGTCGCTGTGCTCCCGTGGTCGCCTCTAGGTCGCGGAATGCTGGCCGGTATCCTTGCGAAGGAGAGTCAGGGAGGCCTGCACGGGAACCGTGTCAAGGCCGACGCGCTTGAGCAGTACCGGCCGCAGCTGGAACGCTACGAGGCCCTCTGCCGCAAGCTGGCTGTGCCGCCCGAGCAGGTTGCCCTGGCATGGCTCCTTTCGCGGCCTGGGATCACCAGCCCCATCGTGGGCCCGGTCACCCCAGACCAGCTGGACGGCGCTGTCCAGGCTCTGGACCTGGGTCTTGAGGATGCCGTCCGCGCGGAGCTTGACGACATCTTTCCGGGCTTCCGAACCGCGCCGGAGGACTACGCCTGGTAGGCGTCCGGATCGTGGTCCCCACGGGCCGGCCGGCATATGGAGATGCTGGGCTGTCGCGGGAGGTGCGAGACGCCTTACCGGTGGGTGGAAGTCAGATCCCTTCGTAGGTGTCGGGGTTCGGTCCTGCGCGTCCGCTTTCTCCTTTGTCGAGGGCGTCGATGGATTTGATCTCCTGTTCGGACAGGTCGAAGTTGATCACGTTGAGGTTCTCCTCCATCCGCTCCCGGAGCGCCGACTTCGGGATCACGATGTGGCCGTGCTGCAGGTGCCAGCGCAGGATGACCTGCGCACTGGACTTCTCTCGGCTTGCGGCTATCTGGGTGATCGTCTCGTCGTCGAGCGGTTTGCCGTTGTGTCCGAGGGGACTATGGGCCTCCACCGCGATGCCATCACGCGCGGCCGCCGCGCGGACGGCTTGGTTGCTGAGATACGGATGCAGCTCCATCTGGTTAACGGCCGGCACGATCCCGGTCTCGGCGATGATGCGATCCAGGTGGGCAGGCTGAAAGTTCGAGACTCCCGCGGTGCGGAGCCTCCCCTGGGCTACCAGCTCCGTGATGACTTTCCAGGTCGAGACGTAGTCGCCGTCGTACAGGGTGGGAAGCGGCCAGTGGATCAGGAAGAGATCGAGCTGGTCAAGGCCGAGGTTCTTGAGGGTCTCGTCGAAGGAATGCCGCACGTCGTCCGACCGGTGGTTGCTGTTGGCGAGCTTACTCGTGACGTACAGCTCCTCCCGAGGGATACCGGAGGCGGCGATCGCCCGCCCTACGCCCCGCTCGTTGCCGTAGGACTGAGCGGTATCGATGTGCCGATAGCCGGCCTGGAGAGCAAGACCTACGATTTCTGCGGTCCTCTCGGTATTCGACGGGGATGGTTCGCGGTCCGGCTGCACCGCAAGTGTGCCGAATCCGATCTGAGGGATGGCGGTGCCATCATTCAGGGCGACCTTCGGGATTGAGCTATGTCCTGACATGGAGATCTCTCTTCTTGCGTGGATGCGGGTGCTGGTCAGCGCCGCGGGGACGGCTTGGACATGAGGTTCGCTACGGCTGCGGCGACGGCTGCGGCGGCGGCGATTATGAGGCTCTCGCGCAAGCCATGGACGAAGTGGGCGCGGCTGGCCAGCAGGGCGCCGAAGACGGCGATAGCAAGGGCGCCGCCGAGCTGGCGGCTGGTGTTGAAGACGCCGCTGGCTATCCCGGCGCGGTGGGCGGGGACGCTGTCCAGCAGGACTGCGGTGGTGGGCTGTATGATCAGCGGTCCGCCGATGCCGACCGGGATCATCAGGCCGGCCAGCAGCCAGGCGGAGGCGGATGGGGTGATGCCGGCCAGGACGCTCAGGCCCGCGCTCCCCAGGAGCAGGCCGCCGACGATGGGCAGCCGGGGCCCGAACCTTTCGGCGAGCCGGGCGGATGCCGGGCTGACGAATCCGGACATTACGCTGGCAGGCAGGAAGACCAGGCCAGTGGCCAGGGACGACAGGCCGCGCTGCTGCTGGAGGTAGAGGCTATAGAGGAAGATCATGCCGAAGTACGCCGCCGTGAAGGCGAAGCCGGTCGCCGACGAGATGACCATAACGCGGGAGCGGAGCAGCTCCAGCGGCACCATCGGGTGCTTCCCGCGCGCCTGGGCGGCGAGGAAGACGCCCAGGGCCACCGCCGCCACCGCCAGCGCCACGAGCACCTTCGGGGCGGCGAAGCCGTCGGCGCCGGCCTCGATGATGCCGAAGGTGAGCGCGCCCATCGCGGCCACTGCGGCGATCTGCCCGGTCCAGTCGATGGGCACCTCGTGGCGCGGCGAGCGCTGCCACCGGGTCAGCAAGACCAGCGTGGCCGCGCCGACCGGCAGGTTGATGAAGAAGATCGCCCGCCAGCTGATCAGGTTCAGGGCGCCGCCCGCTACCGGGCCCGACGCTGCCGCTACCGCGCCGGTGACGGTCCAGGCCGCGATCGCCCGGCCCCGCCTGACCGGATCGGGGAACGCCTCGCGGATCAGGGCCAGCGAGGAGGGCAGCATGATGGCGGCCCCCCCGCCCTGTACCAGCCGCGCCGCGACGAGGAAAGCCAGGTTCGGGGCCAGGCCGCAGGCGGCCGACGCGGCGATGAAGACCGCCATTCCCGTCCCGAAGGCGCGGCGTGCGCCGAAACGGTCGGCCAGCGAACCCGCGGACAGCAGCAGCGCGGCGAACATGAGGGTGTAGCCGTCCAGCACCCATTGCAGCCCGGCGATACCGCCGCCGAGATCGTTCCTGATCGAGGGCAGGGCGACGTTGACCACCAGCGCGTCGAGCATAATGGCGAAAAAGCCGAGCAGGGCCGCCGCGAGCACAGCGATGGCAGACCCTCTCGGCGTCTCAGCGTCTCGAGCCAATGGGCCGGAAGCGGCAAGCGGAGCGGACATGAGCAATGATCTCCGGAGACAGAGTCGCCACACGAGCACGCGGCCGCCGCGCCCCGCGTGGGAGTGGAAGCATCCCTCACCGTCGAGGTTCACGCCGTGCGGGACGCCCATATTGACCTGGGCCGAGATAAACATATCATATTTTAGACCCCGAGCCAGGCACGAGCAGGCCACGCTGGCCTGCGGGGTCTTGACAATCTAGATCAGTTTCTTAAACATATTATATATGTCATCACTTCATCAGTTCAGCCTCGAGAACCGCAATGTCGTCGTCACTGGCGCCGGTCGCGGCCTGGGGCGCGCGATCGCAGAGGCCGTCGCCGCAGCAGGTGCCTCGGTTGAGCTCGTCGCGCGTACCGAAACGCAGCTCGTAGAGGCCAGAGAGACAATCGAGAAAGCCGGAGGGCTGGCGCAGGTCCATTGCGTCGATCTCGCCGACCCCACTGCCATCGCGGACCTGGGGCGCGAACTCAGCAACTGCCGGGTCGACGGCGTTGTGCACGCCGCCGGCATAACGCACCGCGCGGACGCACGAGAGTTCGGCGACGCCGCCTTCGCGCAGGTGCTGGCAGTGAACCTGACCGCTCCGTTCATGCTCTCCCGTGAGCTGATGCGGCACCGCGAGGGCGCCACACCTTCGAGCCATGTGTTCATCGGTTCGCTCGGCAGTTCGATCGCCATCCCGCGAGCCGTCGCCTACGTTGCATCGAAAGCCGGTCTGCTCGGCGTGGTGCGGACGCTTGCCGCGGAGTGGGCCACATCGGGCGTGCGAGTCAATGCCATATCACCGGGTTACTTTCGTACCGAGCTGACCGCCGAGGTCGTCGACAAGCCCGACGAGCTCGCGCGGATGGAGAGCCGGATCCCGATGAGAAGACTTGGGCTACCGGAGGAACTGGGTGGCGCAGCGGTGTTCTTGCTCTCGGATGCGTCCTCTTACGTAACAGGTCAGCAGATCGTCGTGGACGGTGGCTGGCTAGCCTCCTGACGCGGCGGCCTCGGGGAGAGCGAAGCGCCGTGGCGGTCGGAGGTGCCCTAGGCCATCCTGTTCAGGCGCGACCATCTCGAGCCTCGATGAGAACACAACCATTACATATCGTGTGAGTTTGGAGAACGAGGGAACCCCCGACGTTGCCGTGGACCTCAAGACGGAAGCCGACGTGTCGCCACTGCGCGCGGTCCAAGGCCGCCCGCGTGGGACTCGCCGCTGCTATCAACCCGCTCGGTGTGCCCGGTGTTGCAAGCTGATTCGTGTATCGTGTGGACACAATATTATTGATGCGAAAGCAGTTGGCAATGTCCGTTGAACCGATGCCAGCGCCCTCAGGTCCTGGCCCCAGGCGCCAGCCACTGCCTGACGAGGTCGCCAGTTATGTTCGTGAGCTCATCATTTCCGGGGAAGTACGTCCAGGTGAGTTTCTGCGGATGGACCGCATCGCTGAGGCGATCGGGGTGAGCAATACGCCGGTCCGCGAAGGTCTGCTCAGCCTGAGTAGCGAGGGTTTCGTGTCTCAGGTCCCGCGGCGCGGCTTCGTCGTCGCCCCTTTCACCCAGCGGGACATTCATGACCTCTTCTGGGCGCAGGCGATGTTGGCCGGCGAACTGGCAGCGCGGGCCGCAAAGAACATCACCCCGGAACAGTTGGACCGGGCTGAGCAGATCATGGCGGCGTATGAGATCGCGAATGCGGCGAATGACAAGCAGGAGGTTGCCGATCTTGCGCACGCGCTCCATCGTGAGATCAATCTAGCTGCAGACTCCATCCGGCTCGCAACTCTGCTCGGCTCGGTAGTCAAGCAGCTGCCCTCTCGCTTCTACGCCACCATTGAGGGCGGGATCGAGGCGGCCCGCAAGGAGCACCCGCTTATCATCGCGGCGCTGCGCCACAGGGACGCAAGGAGGGCGAGGAGGCTAATGGAACAGCACATTTCCCGCGATGCTGACCGCCTCATCGAGAGCTTGAAGCAACGGGGTCTCTGGGCCGAGTCACCCGCAGCCTCGCTCCGGTGGCCGCCAACGTAACCTGCGAGGGCGGCTGTGGCCGCCGTCGCGGATGTAGCCGATCAACTAGATCAAATGGTGCATTGCTCTGTCGACACGTCAGTGCGGGGAGCCCTCCTCGACATGGACCCCCATCGCTTCGCGCAGGCGGTCCAATGCAATGGATCAGCGTTGCTGCCGCTCGTGCAGGCTGCGCTCCCGTTGTTTCGACGGGGCGGCTCCGTCATCTTCGTCACCAGCCGCGGAAGTCAGGTGGCCGTCTCCGGCTATGGCGCGGTAGGACGGCCCAAGATGCTCGGCGAGGCGCTCGTAACTGCTGGCCTATCGGAATTCCAGACAGAGATCCTGTCAGTCGTCCGGACTTTCGTCGACAAAGAGATAATCCCGAACGCCACGGCGCTCGAGCACGCGGACGAATTCCCCGACGCAATCGTGGCGGGAATGAAGGACATGGGCATGTTCGGCCTGACGATCTCCGACAGTACGGCGGCCTCTTCATTGTGGCGTACATGATCGCCCAGCACGGGACAGAAGAGCAGAAGCAGCGGCTGCTGCCGAAGATGGCCACCGGCGAGATCCGGGGGCGTTCTCGATGAGTGAGCCAGAGTGCGGTTCGGACGTCCCTCCCCGATGTGCAGTGCGCTCCGGATCTCTTCCGGCAAGGTGAGCCGCGCCTTCGGGCTGACCTTCACGCGAACCGTCACGCGGGGTTCCGGCTGAACGCTGGCGTCACTCTGGTTGCGGTGGACACGTCTGGATGATGTCGCCGCCGAGGGTGAGCCGATCGACGATTTCGCCGCACGACTACGGGACCCGCGTTCAAGGGGGCCTTCCTCGGATCAGCTGGACCAGCGTTCGCGCACGGCTGCCACGACCTTGGCGAGCTGGGCGTCGAAAGCGTCAAGCTGCTCAGCTTCGGCAGGGCTCGCGACGAAGGCGTATCGATCGCAGGCTATGCCCCCGCGCCATATCCGCTCGATGGCGCGTGTCGCGGTGATGTCCGTCAACGGGTCACCGGACACCAGGACTAGGTCCGCGCGCTGCCCGGCGGCGACACGTCCTCGGTCGGCGAGGCCGAACACTCGTGCCGGTTCGGCCGTGGCAGCGGCCAGGGCCTGCGCCGGGCTGATGCCGCACCGGACAAGGAGTTCGAGCTCCCGGTGCAGGCTTGCTCCGAACACGGTCCCCGGGTTCGGGGCATCCGTGCCCGCCAGCAGCGTGACCCCCGCATCGGCCAGTCGCCGCACGTTGTCCTCGGCCCGGGAGTAGGGCGGCATTTGCCGGCCGTGCCATCCCGGGGCAGCCGAAGTCAGCCGGCGTGCCCAGGCGTCACCGAGCGCTTCAGCGAGCCGCGGGTCCCCTGCCACTGCCGCGCCACCCGGTTCGCCGAGGGTGTTCTCGATGGTGGCCAGCGTCGGACCGACCACGATTCCGGTTTCGGCCATCCGTCCGGCCACGGCCTTGTCCAGCTCGGCGTCCGCGGGGACGTGGGCCACCACATCGACGCCGGCGGACACGACCTCCTCGACACCGGCCGTCGAGCTCACGTGAGCGACGACGACCAAGCCACGGGTGTGCGCGGCAATGACCAGTGCCTGGATGGTTTCGGGGTCCAGCGAGGGCCATAGACCCCCGGTGCCGGAGATGATCTTCAGGTAGTCCGAGCCCGCCGCGATCCGTTCCGCCACGAATTCCTCGGCCTGGTCAGCGGCGGTCAACGTCGGGAACGGGGCGTACATCATCGACGGGTGCCCGCCGGGCGCGGTGGCACCGATACCCGAGGAACGCACGTCGGCCACGTCCGGACGGGAGCCGGCCTGCTCCTTGGCGCTGGCCACCAGGCCGGGTTTGCTGAACATGTCGAGAACGGTGGTAACGCCGAAGGTCAGCGATTGCGCGAGGGCGCCGGGAACGAGGTGCACGTGCGCGTCGATCAGACCGGGAAGCACCGTCCCGCCGTCCGCGTCGATCACTTCGTCGCCTTCTTGGGCGGCCGAGGCGGCCGAGCACTTGGTGATCAGGCCGTCAGCGAACCGGACCGAAGTCCAGTCCTGCGACTTCATCCCGTCGAATACCTTCGCGTTCACGATCGTCGTTGCCGCGCCCAAGGCGTCCTCCCCAAGGGATCCTAACCAACCTGAATAGTAGAGGAAGGGAGTAGGAGTGCCCCAGAACGCGCGGCTCCGAACTGCGTCGGTCGGCTCGTCATCGATATGCGCCGGAACGCGCCCTGAGGCCCAGCACAGGCGTCAGCCTGGTGCCGCCCCGACCGGGGAGGACGCAGGAGAGCACCACCGTCAGCGGCCAGAGCGCCTGGGCCGCGCCCGCGACCCGCTCGGCCAGCCCGGTCTGGCCGGCTCCGGTGACCAACTCCACGGCGAACCACGCGACCAGGGTGAGCAGCATCACGACGGCGGCGGCTGCCATGGCAGGCCGGAGGGCCCAGGGCACCGCAGGCCCGCGCCGCCAGGCCCCGGCGGGCCAGGTCGCCACTCCCGCGAGCCCGATCGACGCGCAGACAATATGCGGCCACGGATAGGGATCTCCCGGGTGCTCCGGGTTCACCGCCACCAGCATGCCCGCCACGGCCCCCGCGATCAGGATCAGCCGCCCGGCGGTCCTGGCCGGCCGCAGCGCCAGCGCCGTGACGACGTAGCACAGGCCGACCACCAAGAAGGTCAGCGTCATCACCCACCGGTCGGTCGCGCCCGGCGCGGCGAGCGAGCTGACCGTCTCGGACACCGGGTCGAAACGCGGCTGCAGGTCAGCGGCCGCCGTCCACCCCCCGACCATCAGGACCGGAGCCGCGGCCGAGGAGACCACACCCCACCAAGGCACGCCCTGCATTCCACCACCGTAAACGACACCATTCCGGGCGTACGCCCCGGCCCTGGGCGGTGCCTGAGGCATCCCCGAGTGGCGGCGGTTCCCACGTGAGGCTGATACGGCCATCTCGGACGGGCGCGCCAGCGTCTGGTAGACCACATAGATCAGCAGGACCAGCGACGCTGCGAGGCGGTGAAGTCGTCTAGCCGCCAGGCCATCGCCGACTGGGGTCGCAGCGCGTAAACCACGTCAAAGTCAGGGTCGTTGCTGGGCAGATACTGCAGATCTTCCGGCCTGGTGTATTTCGCCGCCAGCGCCGCGACGACGAACGGAACCTCGGCTGGAGTTCCAAGGTCGTCGAGTCGACCGCGGACGATCAGGACGTCTTCACCGCTTTCCAGGTGAACGACGCCTCGCGGGTCAGCCGCGAGGTTCCGGGCCCTGACGGTCTTCCGTTGGCTGTAGAAGTAGAGCGTCTCTTCGTTCACGACCCCCCAGACGGGCGCCGCGTGCGGAGCGCCCGACGGGTTGGTCGTGCTCAGCCAGTACTGGCGCGGTGCACGGAGCCGTTCGGCGATCTCGGCCCACGTCATGGTCCCGTTCTGCATGTGAAGATGATCTCACGTAGTGATACTCCAAGCACACAGAGCCACCCAAATGAAGTCGGCCAGGCGGTACCAGGCCAGGCGGGAAGCTGAGGCTGGAACGTTATCTCCGAGGCGAAACCGCGCCGGGCCGTGCTCCGTCTGATGCGCATGAAGAATGAACTACGGGCCGCCGCCGGGGTTGTCGTGGCGGCGGTGCTGATAGCAGGGTGCGCTTCGGGCGCGGTCGCGCCGCCGGTCATGGCCCATGGCGTGGAGATCAGGGAGCCTCTCGCCGACCCGCGCCCCTACGGAGCGGCGGATACCGCGTTCGGGCTGGACGTGCTGAACGCCTGGTGCCAGGCGGATCCGCAGGCGAACCTCGTGCTGTCGCCCTCCAGCCTGGCCAGCGGCCTGGGCATGGCGTATCTCGGGGCGCGCGACGGCACCGCCCAGGCCATGGCCCGGGTGCTAGATCTGCCCGCGACCGGCGGGGAGTCCCTCGAGGCTGGCCTGCAGGCACGATCGGCGGCCCTGCGGGGCCTGGACAGCCCTGGGGTGACGCTAGCAGCAAGCGATCAGGTGTGGGCCGACCCGACGCTGAAGACCCGGCGCAGTTACCTGAACGCCGTGGCGACGGGCTATGACGCCGGCGTGGCGCAGGCACCGTTGCTCAGCAGCCCTGATCGCGCCGCCCAGGAGATCAACCAGGCGATCGCGGCCGCGACCCGGGGACAGATCCCGCAGCTGCTGTCGCCCGCGTCGCTGAACGACATCGGCTGGGTGCTGACCGATGCGCTCTACATGAAAGCGGCGTGGGCTACGCCGTTCCAGGCCAGCCAGACCATCCCAGGGCCGTTCACCACCGCTGGCGGTCAGCAGGCCACGGTGTCATTCATGAACGGCGGTTCATATCGCACCGTCAGCGCGGCAGGCTGGACCGCGGTCCAGCTTCCGTACCGTGGCGGCAAGCTGGCGATGATCGCGCTGCTGCCGCCGTCGATCGCCGGAGGCTGCGAAACGCCAGCCGCGTCGGCGCTCGGCGCGATGACGGCCAGGCTGGCGGCAGGAAGCACCGCGGGCCCGGTTCAAACCCAGAGCGTCTCGTTGCCACGGGTGAACCTCGGCGGCCAGGTCAGCATGAAAGGCCTGCTGAGCAAGCTCGGCATGGGGGTCGCGTTCACCACGTCCGCGAACTTCACCGGGCTGTCCCCGCAGGCGTGCTGCATCGGCCTGGTGAAGCAGGCCGCCACCCTGCAGGTCGGCGAGCAGGGTACGGTGGCGAGCGCCGCGACCGCCGTCGGCATGCAGCCGACCGCGGAGCGGGTACAACTACCTCAGGTCGTGTTCGATCGTCCCTACTTGATGCTGGTGACCGCGACCGCGACCGGGGAACCGCTGTTCGTGGCCAGGGTCGCCAACCCCGCAGCGCACTGACCGATGGTCTAAAGCATCACGCGGTCCAGGAGGTGTGCAGGAAGGCCGCGTCCTTGGCCGAGATATCGGAACGGAACATGGGATGCAGCTCCATCGACGGAGAGTACTTGCCCGCCGGGACCTCGCGGCCCAGCGCCTCGGCCATGGCCCGGACGTGATGCGGGCCCGCGCCGCAGCAGATCCCCACGTAATCCACCCCGAGCTCCCGGGCCGTCCGCGCGAACGAAGCCATCTCGAACCGCGTGCAGCCGAACGGCTCGAGCGCGATGGGGAAGGCCCGTTCTCCCTCCGCCGAGCGCAGGGTCTCCATCGTCGGCGCGGCCGCGTCCGTCCGGTACGGTACCGGCTGGATGGCGACCGCGCAGTCCACGGCCTCCCGGATACCGGTGATCAGCGGCAGCATCGTGGCCGGCCCGCGGTCGCAGTTCAGGCCCACGATCTGCGCCCCGGCTTCGGACAGGATGCGGCACGCCTCGGCGTACTCGTAGCCGTCACGCGTCCGGTCGGGCTGCGTCGGAGCCAGCGTCACCATCGCGGGCAGGCCAAGCGCCTGGGTGACCTCCAGCGCGATCAGCGCCTCGCCCAGGTAGTCGTTGGTTTCGGAGATGACGAAGTCGACGCCTTCCTCGGCCGCCCAGCCCAGCTGCTCGGCGTACATGGCCCGGACGGTCGCCTTGGTGGCCGGGTCATCCGGGTCGTACGCCCAGGTGTTGCACACGTTGCCTGCCACCAGGGCGTCGCCCTCGAGCGCGACCTCGCGGGCGATCCGCACCGCCTGCCGGTTCATCGCCTCCAGGTCGTCTTCGCGGCCGACGTCCCGCAGTTTCTCCCGGTGCGCGTAGTAGGTGAGCGCGACCATGACGTCTGAGCCCGCGCGCAGGAATTCGCGGTGCAGTTCGCGGACCGCGTCCGGGAAGTCCAGGACGACCTCGGGGACGAACGGGCCCGCCTTTATGTAGCCGCGCCGTTCCAGCTCGAAGACGTAGCCCTCGGCCCCGAGCACGGTGCCGGCCTGAATCCGCTCCACAATCGAAGCGCTCACGCCCTGCCTCCCAGTCATGAGGCCACTCCTTCCGCGGCGAACCTGGCGGGCGTGAAGCGCCCGATGTCATAGACGGTGCCCTGCTGCAGGGCGAGCTGAGCGAGCACCCGTCCCACCCAGGGCGCGAACTTGTATCCGGTGCCGCGCCACCCGACCCCGGTAAACAGGCCCCGCGTGCCGGGAACCGCGCCCAGGATGAACTCGTCGTCTGCCACCAGGTCATACCAGCAAGTATCGACGCCGCTGGCGGTGGCTACGTCGACGAGCTCCGCGTCGCGCAGGCCGGGTATGCATTCGGCCACGAATTCCTCCACGCTCCCGATCCGGCTCGGCGTCCTGGCCACGTCCGGCGGGTTGTAGAAACCGATCTTGACCCCGGGGGTCTTCCCGTCGTACACGGGATGGCCGTAGATCCCGATATCGAGGTAGGCGAACACCGGCATCACGTCCTGGGTGAACATGGCCCGCGACCCGGCCGGGGGAATGAAGTACTTCGATTGCGTCGGGCGGTCGGGGCTGAGCGGGAAGCGGACCCGGCAGCCGGGCACCAGCCCGAGCACGTCGTTGGTCCCCAGGCCCGCGGTCACCACCAGCACATCGGATTCCACCGGCCCGGAATCGGTAGCCACGATCCAGTTCTGGCCCGACCGGGTGATCCCGCGCGGCTCGCAGGTCTCCACCACCCGGACGCCGCGGGCCCGCAGTCCCTCGCGCAGGGCCCCGGTCACCGCGGCCAGGTCGGCGAACCCGGCGTCCACGTCCAGCCATCCGCCGTCGGCGTCGAACTGCGGGAACCGCTGCCGCAGCTGGACGCCGGACAGGGCCTCGCGGCGCAGTCCAAGCTGCTCCAGCACGGCGTAGCTCTCCACCGCGTAGGTGCTGTCGAGGTCCGGCGTGACGCTGGCCTTCACCAGGTTCAGGCAGCCGCAGTCGACCAGCAGCCGCCGGCCGAGGTCCCGCTCGAGCTCGCGCCACAGCCGCCGGGCCTCGAACGCCAGCCTGGCGTATTCCAGATCCCGGTAGTCGTTACGGACCGATCTGGTCAGGCCGAAGGACGCGGTGGCGGGGTCACCCACCCGGGACCGGTCAAGCACGGTCACGGTCTCCGCCAGCGGCGCGGCGTAGTACGCCGTCATCAGCCCCATCACGCCACCACCGATGATCGTCAGCCGCCCGGCCAAGGTCACGCTCCTCAGTCCGCCACTACGTTCGTGCCAGGCATCATTGCTGGTGCCAGACATCGTACCTACCTGTGCCTTTGACCCAGAAATCTGTCAGAAGCGCGCTGGCCGTGACACCATGGGGCTGTGGTTCACCGTAGTGACGTCGCAGCGTTCGGTTCCCGCTGATGCACGTCGTCGGCCTGGTGCTGCACCCCGAGCGGGACTGCGGCGGGGCGGTGGGCGCGATCCTGGACTGGGCCGCCCGCAGGGGAATCCACGTCGTCGGCATCGATTCCGAGATAAGCAGGCTGGACTGCACCGCCGAAGCGGTGACGACCGAGGAGTTCCGCCGCCGCGTCGACCTGGTCGTCAGCCTGGGCGGCGATGGCACGATGCTGCGCGCGATGAGGCTCGCGGACCGGCTGAGCAGCCCGGTCCTGGGCGTGAACCTCGGCAAGCTGGGATTCCTGGCCGAAGTCGACGT
>Ga0302325_10001103_pt1 | contig 70192 bp, 74 predicted proteins | sample Palsa_T0_2_FD_201948 | JGI IMG/M metagenome (GOLD analysis project Ga0302325, IMG submission 201948) | Peat permafrost microbial communities from Stordalen Mire near Abisko, Sweden - Palsa_T0_2 | ecosystem: Environmental > Terrestrial > Soil > Palsa > Peat permafrost | place: Sweden: Abisko...
GTTCTGTCGATGCTCGCCTTTTTGAGCGCACGCTCGACGGTCTACAGCATTACCAGCCGGCGCGTATTGCTGCGCCATGGCGTTGCCGTGCCGATAACCATGAACATCCCGTTCGCGCTGATCGAATCCGCGGGGCTCAAAACGTTTCCCGACGGCACGGGCGAAATTGCCGTGAGTCTGCATCGGGAACAGCGCGTGGGATATTTGATCACCTGGCCGCACTTGCGGCCGGGGCACATTACCCAGCCTCAGCCGGCCTTTCGGGCGCTAGCCGATGCGCGGCGAGCGGCGGATATCCTCGCGGCGGCATTGGCGGCGGAGGCAGGGTCGAGCGCAGTCCGGATCAACATCGCGGCTGCCGACTCGGCAGCAATCGCACGGCATACGGCGGCTGCGGCCTAGGGAGTTTGCGCGTATGAGCCATCCGATGATTGCCGATCGAACCTTGCCGCGCGGCGCTTTATTCGGCGCCGGAGCGCTGCTGACGCTATCGCTGCTGCTCGTCGCGATTGCGCGCGTGACCGGATATCAGCCCGCGAAACCGCCCGCGAGTGCCGTGGTCGACAGTCGCGATCTGCGTTTCGTCGACCGGTCCGACGGCGCCGTTCTCGTCTACGCGAACCCGGATGATCGATTGGTCGACACGCTCCAGCCCGGGACGAACGGTTTCGTGCGCGGTGTGCTGCGTGGATTGGTGCGCGAACGCCGTGCCGACCACGTTGGGGCAATGCCGCCGTTTCGTCTGACGCGGTGGGCCGACGGCAGGTTGTCTCTCGACGACCCGTCGACGGGCCGCCACGTCGATTTGGAAGTATTCGGCGCCGCCAATTCCGGAGCCTTCGCAAAGATCCTGCTCGCAGCCGCGCCGCTCGAGGACAAATCATGATTGATGAGGAAATCGGCATTGGTACCGCGGCAGACGCGACCCGCAGGGCGGAGGCGAATACTCTGTTGAATCCCCGTTTCTACACGACTGACTTCGCGGCTTTGGAGCGCTTGGATGTCACGCCGGTGCGCGGCGAGTGGGACCAAATGATCGCTGAATTCAAACGGGATGCGAATCGCGATCATTTCGAGCGCAACGCGCAATTCGACGCCGAGGTCGGCACGCTGCCCCCGGATCTGCACCAGGAATTCCTGGATTTTCTGATCAGTTCGGTAACTGCGGAATTCTCTGGATGCGTGCTTTACAGCGAAATCAAGCGGCGCGTTGCCAATACCGACCTTAAAGATTTGATGGGCTTCATGGCGCGAGACGAGGCGCGGCATGCGGGCTTCATCAATCAAGCGCTCAAGGACTTCGGCGTGGGAGTGGATCTGGGATTTCTCAGGCGCGGCAAGAAATACACCCATTTTCGCCCGAAGTTCATTTATTACGCGACATATCTGTCCGAGAAGATCGGCTACGCGCGCTATATCACGATCTACCGGCATTTGGAAAAGCATCCCGAACGGCGCTTTCACCCGATATTCCGCTGGTTCGAGCGCTGGTGCAACGATGAGTATCGTCACGGGGAGGCCTTCGCACTGATCATGCGTGCCAATCCTCATTTGCTGCGCGGACACAACAAGCTGTGGATCCGCTTTTTCCTGCTGGCGGTCTTTGCCACCATGTATGTACGCGATCACGATCGCCCGTTGATGCATGCGGCATTCGACATGGACCCGACGGAATATGATTTCACCGTATTTCGCATCACCAGTGAAATATCGAAACAGGTTTTCCCCCTCACCCTGGATTTGGACAATCCGCAGTTTCGACGCGGACTCGAGCATCTGCGGCGCATTGCGAAAGCGAGCGCGGCGGCCGCCGAGCGCGGCGGCATTGCCGGTGCGCTCCGGCGCATCGCATTGGGCGGCGCCGCGGCGCTGACATTCGCCCGGCTGTACCTGCTTCCGGTGCGGCGCCACCCTTTGCCGGCCAAAGTTCGCATGGTTCCCGCCTGGTGACGCCGCATGGGTCTTAACGAGGCTCACGGCCTATGATCGAACTCGGGATCCCGGCAGCCTACGCGGTGCTGCTCTGGTGGTTCACCACGGGCGTCATCTTATTTCTGGATGGACTGCCCCGAACGACCTTTCGCTGGAGCATGGCGGCCGCCACCGCCGTGCTGCCGGGCGCCGTGTATGTTTTGCGGACCAGCGCGGCGGAAGCCGGCGTTAGCGGCGCGTACAGCGCGTTCAGTTGCGCGATCGTCGTGTGGGGCTGGTTGGAAATGAGCTTCTTGATGGGCTTCATCACAGGGCCGCGCAAACAACCCTGTACCGAGCGTTGCCGCGGTTGGCGCCATTTTCTGCACGCCACGCAGGTAATCGCCTACAACGAAATCGCCACTTTGATCGGCGCTGCGGGTATTGTCTCGGCGACCTGGAACCGGCCTAATCCGGTGGCGCTATGGACGTTCTTGGTCCTGTGGTCGATGCGCCTGAGCGCAAAGCTCAATCTGTACCTGGGTGTGCCGAACTCGGGCGAGAAATTCCTGCCTGCCCATTTGCTGTACCTGAAAGGCTTCTTCGGCAAGCGGCCGATGAATTTTCTGTTTCCCTTATCCGTGAGCGGAGCAACCGTGGTGTTGGTCCTTCTAGCGCAGAGCTACCGCGCGGCGAACGATACGTTCCACAGCGCGGGTTATGCCTTGGCGGGCAGTCTCCTGGCGCTCGGCTTGCTCGAGCATTGGTTCATGGTGCTGCCGTTGCCCAGTGAGAAATTGTGGAATTGGGCATTGCGGTCCGGACGCGGTGCGGGCGGGGTCGCGGCCCAAACCCGGCCGAATTCCGCATAATCAACCCGAGCCTACCTCAATCTCGTGCCCGCCTCGCACAGCAACGACTCAATGCGGCGCAATCCGGCGGTCAGCTCCTCGAAGTTGCATTCGTCGCGCTCCCAAAGTTCGCCGAGCCGGCGCGCTGCCGGCGCCATCAACCCAAGACAGATCTGCGCGGCAGCGGTTCCCTGCGGGTATATCTTTTCGATAAGAGCCGCAGCCGGCGATCCCTCCTGCTGCAGAAGGAGCCGCGCAAACTCGTTGATGGTATCGATTCCGGGCGCAGCGGCGGGCTCGGGACCGTCCACGGGGGTCACCGACCCGGCAAATGACACCAGGAGTCGCGGCACGATTTCGCCCTCGATGACACGGATGAGTTTACTGGACGGCCGGTCCGGCATTCTGACCTCTCTGTTGTCGCGGATCCTTCCCCCGAGGAGTCCACAGCAAACCTTACCCGGGAAGTCGTTACGAGACAATCAGGGCGTGGTCAATTCAGGGTGGGCAATTCGCGGACCGTGAATCCCCAGCAGGTCAGATCGCCATCGGGCACGGCAACGGCGCACACGTCTACTTCGCGACTCACGTCACGGTCTGGGCGGAGCTGTGCCGTCATAGCCGTGGTTGCCTGGCGTTGCAACATCTGTCTGCGGAGTTGGGCCATGTCGCCCTCGGAGAACTGCAGCCAGCGCGCCAGCGATTGCCCCATCATCTGGGTCAAGGAAGTGGATTGCGCCATGTCGCAAAATGCCTGATTGGCGTACTCGATCCGCAACCCGGTGTCGGTTACCAAAAAGCCGACGGGTGCGCCTTCGATGGCGTCAAAGACCGGCGATTGAGCGGCACCGAACGGCGGATCGACCGCCTTCGAAGCGAGCCGAACCAGCATGTATTTTTCAGCGCCGGCATGGAAAAAAGAGACTCTCGCAGTCAACTCGTCGCCGTCACCGGCGGCACGGACCACCGCCGTGTTGGCATTCCCGGAGGTGCGCGCCAGCTCAACCGCGCCCTTGATCGCGGGTTTACTCGCGGCGGCAAAGGCGTCCATGAGGGGTGCGCCAATCAGCCCGGCTTGAGAGATCCGCAACAGCAGGGCGGCGGCCGGGTTCGCCTGCACGATGTGGCCGGTGGCCGAGTCGGCGATCAACACCGGCTCGGTCGCCACCGAGAACAGCCAGTCGCAGGGCAGACCGGTTTCCCCGCTCGGGGATCGCAATCGCGGTAGCGGCCCGCCGTGACCTGGACCCGGATTCTGACCTTGAGCCCGCGGGTCAATATTTGCGTTGGCCTGCTCAAATGCCCGCAAAATCAACCACTTACTTCTGGGAGTCGATGTTTTTGACACGGGTCTCAAACCTGTCCTTCGATGATCGGGCCAAAAGGCTGTTTCACTACTCTCGGTGTCGATGGCGATGCCACGCGCCTCCGGCAATGCCTAGCGTAGCGATGGATGTGGGGTCGGGACATCCTCGAACCCCTGAAGTCCGACTACCGGGAACCCGGTATAGCGGCGTGGACGGCGCTAGAGCGAGACGATGCCTTCGCGTATGGCGAACTTCGTCAGTTCGGCCACCGTCCGCAGCCCCAATTTGCGCATGATGTTGCGGCGGTGAACTTCAACGGTGGCGACCGAGACATGCAATTGCTCCGCGATCGCCGGCGAGCGGACCCCTTCGGCGATCAACCGCAGCACCTCGCGTTCGCGGCGTGCCAGAGGCTGCGCGTCGCCGACCAGCGGCCGGTCGCGCACTTCGGAAGCCAGAGTACCCGCGATCTCCGGGGAAAAATAACCGTGGCCTGCGGCGACCGCGCGAATGGCGCGTACCAGCTCGGTCCCGGCGGCCGATTTGGTGACATACGCCGATGCGCCGGACCGCAGCATGGCGGTTACAAAGCGCTTGTCCGCGAACGCCGATAAAGCCACGAGCTTGGCACGGCTACCCGCATCTCTCAAACGCGCGGCCACTTCGATGCCATTGAGGTCGGGCAACCGGATGTCGAGCACCACCACATCGGGATTAAGATCGATGGCTTGTTTCAACGCCTCGCGCGCGTCGCCCGCTTCTCCGACGACCTCGATGTCGGGCACCTTTTGCAGGACCTCGCACAGGGCCTCGCGCACCATGCGATGATCCTCGACGAGCAACACGCGTATGGTCATACGCCGCGCTCGGAATTCAAGGAGTCATTGGCGCTGAGCGGCGCGGTCAGTCTGGCGACCGTGCCGCCGCCGGGTACCGAACGCATCTCGACCGTGCCCCCGATCAGCGACAAGCGCTCACGCACGCTGATCAAACCCAGCCCGCGGTGTGAGCCTTGAACCGCCGCCGTCGAGTCATAGCCGACACCGCCGTCCGATACGCAGACGACGATCAGCTGCTCGCGGCATTCACACTCGACGCTCGCCGAATCAGTTTCCGCATGCTTGGCTACGTTGATCAACAGCTCCCGCACGGCTCGGTATAGAATCGAGCGGACCTCGGGCGCCAACGGTTTGGGCCGACCGTCATCGATGAGTTCGACCTTAAGCCCGAACGTGCGTTCGATCTCCTCGCCCAGCCATTCGAGGGCTGCGGACAGTCCCAATTCGTGCAGCACATCCGGCGCCAGCTGTGCCGCCAAGGAACGGATCGCGCTGTTGGCGCGGTCGATCAGAACGCCGACCTCATTCGCCCGCGCGCGTACGTCGGCGCGCTTGTCGTTGCAAAGACTCGTCAATCGAATGCGCGCGGCCGCCAGCGTCTGGCCAAAATCGTCATGCAGGTCGCGCGCGATCTGGCGCCGCTCTCTTTCTTCCACCGCCTCAAGGTCGGCGGCGAGCGCGCGCAATTGTTCCGTACGTTCCGCCACGCGCCGCTCGAGTTCCTCTGTCATGGCCCGGTTCGCCGCAATTTCCCGCTCGCGGCGCGCCAGATCCACGCTCTTCAACACGCTTTCGAGCAGCACGACGCGCAAAGCCTCCGCGGCTTCGAGATCCATCTCGGACCAAGACGCCGAACGCATGCGGGAGACTTCGAGCCACTCGGCGAAGGAACCGCGCGGGGTCAGCCTTGCACCGTGACGATCCACTTTGGTCGGTTTCGATGGATCGCCCGCCCAGCGCACCGTGCGTCCGATTTCGGGACGAAACCACAGCACATAATCGCGCGGAACGCGCGAAAGACCCACCGAAAGCATGCCGCTCGCAGTTGCCGCAAAATTTGCGGCGGGCGGGTATTCGGATGAAAGCTGATCGGTCGCAAACAGCGGCTTGTTGATTCCGTTCAACCACTGGACGATGGACACGACATCGGAGGCTGCCGGCGTTTCGCCGACCAAATGCAGATTTTCCTCCAGGTACACCACCGCGCCGGTTGCGCCGATGTAGTGCAATAGATCCCAGGCAGCGAGCACGGTGCCGACGTCGCCGGCAGCATTCAAATTGGCGACTAATTCCTCGCGAACGCGGCGCGTGTCCAGCCTGACCACGGACGCCTCAGCCTGCTCCTTGGCCTCGATGTGCAGCGACAGGATTTGCGCAAAGGTTTCGCACGCCACCCTGAGATCCGCGGGAGCGTGGCGGGGTGAATAATGATGCAATACCAGCATCCCCCAGAGTTGATCCTGGCAAACTATCGATGCGGACAGCGAAGCGCAGACGCCCATGTTGCGCAAATACTCGAGATGTATCGGCGACACGCTTCTGAGGTCGCAGTGACTCATGTCGATCGGCTGCCGGGTGCGCCGATTCGTCGGCGGTTGCAAGGGTGCCGGCGCGTAATCGATATCGGGAATCGCCCGCAGCCAATTGCGCCGATAAAGTTCGCGTGCCTGCTTCGGTATGTCGGATGCCGGGTAGTGCAGCCCCAGGAAGGATTCCAGTCCGGCGGCCGCGTCTTCGGCGGCGACCACGCCGCTGCCGTCCGGCAGGAAGCGGTACACCATGGCTCGATCGAAGCCGGTGGCGGCACGCATGGCCACGGCGGCCGCGGCACAGCATTCCCCGACGGTCGCGGTCAGCTGCACAGCCGACAGCAGGGTCTTCAGTTGTGCAATCGGATCGCCGGAGCTGGTCAGTGTGCGCTGCGCGGGTTCGAGTTCAACGATCGCCGTGCGATCCATCGCATGAATCGTGAGATCCAGCGGGCGGGGGCCGCCGCGCGAGCGCACCTCGAGACGCATGATCGGGGCGACGAACGCCGTCGATACCCCGAGACGTTCGATCACGAACCCCATCGCCTCGGCATCCAAGATCGTCGCGAGGGGCATGCCGATCGCGCGCTCAGGTTCAATGGCGATCAGCGATCTCGTGTCCCCGGCAACCTGCTCCACCGCGAGTTCTCGGCGATCGACCACCAGAAGCACGCCGTGCGGCTGGATTGAGCCGGGAATGTGGATGGGCTCGCGATCACAAGTGGTCAGGTCCGCTTCACCGAAGCGGATCGCACTGTCGCTCATGACGGAATCCCGCAGAGCCAATGGTCGAGGGCCGCGAACGTTGCGACCGCTGCCTCGGAAGCGCGCGCCCGCCGCTCCGCAGCGTCGCACCACGCATCGAGCGAAGCGCCGAAGGATTGCCACATCGAGGACACATCCTCGCCGTAGCTGGCCAGAAAGGCTGCCCCATGCTCCGTGCTGAGACCGAGCCGGCTCTGCACTACGGGCAACAGCGTACGGCCGCCCAGAGTCGCGCCTTCGAGCACATAAACGCAGCCGAAGGCGGCGGCCGGATCCGCACAATGAGGCACGGTCTCGCATCGGGGCAGCCGCATCACCCGCTCGGCATCGGCGCCGAGGACAATCAAGTCCCGCTGCAGCAGGGGAAGCTTCCGCCGCTTGTCGAAGTCCGGCAGCGCATTTCCGAATGCATCCCGTCCGAGCCGCAGTTCCATGCCGGCGCAAAAGCCCCACATTTTTTCGAGGTGGGCGCGATAAGCGGACAATTCGGAGAACCGCGATTTGACGTCGAGCCGCTTCTCGAGCCTAAGGTGCGAGGCCCAAGTTGCCGAGCGCAACTCCGCGATCGCACTCATAGGCGCGCTCTTCTCAGCGATTTAGCCGTAATGAAGGGTCCCGAATCGACGTGGAAAGTGGCGACCATGTGCGCTGCCACCTTACGCAATATGGTTTGCTAGATCAAACGCTCCAGCCATCCGCCCGGCGAGCCGCCTATTGCCGACTCGCGGGCAGCGACGCGGCCGGCGGCGGCTCGCCCGCCGACGCCGTTGCGGGCGCCGCGGACCTCGCAGTTCCCTGCAATTCCGGGTAACTCTTCGCCATGCTGACGCCGTACAGCGGCTTGAAGACGCCCTGGTGACAGGTCGCGCAATTGACTTTGGCGACGTCGCCCAAGATTCCGAGCCGATGACCTGGAAACTTATCCGTCAGCGGTTTCAGATATCCGTTGTTCAAGTCACGAACCAGCCGGATGCCGTACCACGCGGTGGTGCGCTTCGGAGTGCTCGAGTCCCATTCTGCAAATGAGCGCGTGTTGTGGCAGTAGGTGCAATTCACGCCCAGCGCGCCGGAGAAGTGCATCATCAAGGCATAAGTACCCTCGGTTTGCTTGGTCGAGGTGCGGTTGCCATCCGGCAATGCCGTGGTGGAGACCACGCGAATATTCTTGTCTTCCAGCAGCATTCGCGTAAATGGATCGTAGGGGAGCGCCGTAAGACCGACGGCAGGCGAAGGCTTGTTCTTTCCCGCATTGCCGGCAATCAGTCCGCTCGTGCTGGATTCTCCGGGATTGGTGAACCACACGTACTGCGGAACGGCGTTTCCGCGATGACAGCTGTAACAGGTTACTCCGGTATCGCCGACGTGGTCCTTCCAGTCCGAGTTGATGTGACGAACCATCTGCAGCATCCGGCGCGACACGACTTTGGTATAGCGATCGTCGCTCGCCATGTCGCTGGTGTGGCAATAATTGCAGCTCTGATCGGGCGGCGCGACCCACTGCGTGATCGCCACCATGACCCGCGCGAACTGCGCAACATTCAGATCTTTGAGCACCTGGATATTGTGGTACACGCTGCTCGCGGGCGCGCCCTCTGCCGGCGCGCCCGGAATGGGCTCGGGCACCGCATTCTTCGCCGCCTTTGCGGCATCGGTTCTGGGATTGATCAGCGTCGTCATGCCTAGACCCCGGTAGCCGCCTTGCAGCGTTTCCACCGGCGGCCGCTCGCAGCCGGCGAGCGCCAAGAGCAACCCCAAGCCTGCGATCAAGTAGGCCCTGCACATGCGTTCCTGCGGGTGAGTCATTTTGGGGCTCCCGAAAGCGTCGCCGGATCCACGACCGCCGGAAAAACATGCGGATAGATGGGTGCAACGCCGTGTTTCACCGCCCACAAGTACCAATTATCGACCACCGTACCTGTGAGCAATATGCCGATGCCGCCCACCAGCGGACACAGCACCGCAAACCACCACGCCCATCGATGGATGGACTCCATGGTCGCGTTGAATCCCATGGTCCAGCGCCAAAACAGCGCCGCCCTTTCTGCAGCGGTGCCGCGATCCAGGATCTGTTCGATCTCGCGATCGCCGCCGAAGCGGCTGACCGCCAAAATGGTGCCGCCATGCATCGCAAAAAGCAGCGCCGACCCGTACAGGAAGGCGATCGACAGGCAATGGAACGGGTTGTAGAACAGATTGCCGTAGCGGATCGAAAACGCCGCCACCCAATCCAGATGCGGGAAAATACCGAACGGCACACCTTCGCCAAAGCTGCCCATGATCACCGGTCGAATGATTCCGAGAACCAGGCACAGCCAGATCGCGGAGAGGAATGCCCACGCGGTGTGCGTACCCAAACCGAGCGCGCGAGCGCGCCGGTACATGCGCACCCACCAGAGCAGCAAGGATGAGGTCATGAAGAACCCCGCCATGAGCCACCAGCCGCCATCCTGGAGTCGAGGGAAATGCAGTCCATTCGAGGGGGCCGGAGGCTCGAGAGCCAGCCATGGCAATTGACGGATGAATTGCACCGGGTTCCAGTGCACCGATGCAAGCATGTTCAGCCCGATGATCTCGAAGGCGATGAAGCCGCAGATCAGCGACAACAATCCGGTGGTGCCCAAGTAAATCGGACCCACCTGGGCATCGCCGAATCGGCCCAGAAAATGGCTGAAGAAGCCCCTTCCCTGCCGCACCCACGCACCCCGCGGCAGTGTTACGCCGGCATAGGCCGGCGCGCGAATTTGTACGCGCGTAAATATATTTTGGTATTGAGGCATGACGATCCCCTGGCGGTGTCCGCGTTCAGTTCCAGATCGAGAGATTCAGCCACCAGCCCCACCACTCGGGCCAGCCGCGGGTCCAGAACGGACCGCTGATCAAGATGCAGATCGCGCTCCAAAACGCGGCGCTGACCGCGAGAAACAGGCCGAGCCGGTGGATTCCCAGCGTGCCGATGGAATAGCCGATCGCGTCTCTGTAATAAGTGTTCTCGTGTTCGGCCGTCTTCACCGTCTCGCCCTTCTTCGGATTGGTCGCAGAAAGAATCAGCGAGCCGTGCAGCGACAGCGCGAATGTGGTCGCGAAGAAGAAACTCACCGCCAGCATATGCGCGGGGTTGTAGTGAAAATGCAGGTATTGGTAGCCGGTGTTCGACACCCAGTCCAAATGGCTGAATATTCCATAGGGGAAGCCGTTGCCCCAGGCGCCGAGCAGCAGCGGACGAAACACCTCGAGCGATACGTACGCGAATATCGCGACGCTGAAAGCGAATGGCACGTGATAGCCGATGCCCAATTTGCGGCAGATTTCCACTTCACGCAGTGCCCATGAGGAGAACGCGCCGACCGCGCAGATCGTGATGATTTGCCATAGACCACCCTCCCGTAGGGGGGCGAGCCCGAGTCCGTATTTCAAATCAGGCGGCGCAATGTTGATCTGCCAGATATTCCAAGTGGGCCCGATCGCCGCACCCCACACGATCAAAGCGGTCCCGAGAAGCGCGAAGAATGCGGTCGTGACCCCGAAAAATCCCACGTAGAACGGACCGACCCAAAAGTCGAACAAGTCGCCGCCTACTAGGGTGCCGCCGCGTACGCGGTACTTTCTCTCAAAGCTGAGCATCGCCATGGTTGTGCTCTCTTGTCCTGAATTGACGCACCATCAGTTCATCCGATCGCATCCGGCAGCGGCCGAGGGGGCGAGCCCTCGGTGAGGTCCACTCCTTCGGCCGCCGCCATCAGCAAATAGCGCTAGGGCTTTGCCGTCTGATCGGGCAGCGTCGACATGTGCTGCGCGGCGGCCGACGGCGGCGAGTGTCCGCCGAGCCAATTGAACCGATCCGTGCTCAGCAAAATGAAATGAATCAGCAGTGCCAGCACGAAAAGGAACGTAAACAGCGCGATCAAAGCTCTGCGCGGATCGAAAAGAAGCCAAATTCGCCACATTTTCTAATCTCCTATACGTAGCCGTGAATCCAAGGCGATGGTCTTAGCGAACACCGCTCAGAGCCACGGCCGCCATTGCCACACCAAGAAGTGGGCCACAATCGCAATTACCGTAAAGATTATGAAACTCGTCACGAAGATGCCGTGAAACTCCTTCGCCTCACTCTCCGTGAGCCCCGAGAGCGAGCCTCGTTTTTCCTCAGCCATATGTCTCACCTCCACAAACGGGCCTTTCGGCCCACGACCGCGCAACGATCGCGCGTATGAGTTGCCGCGCCGGTCTGGTCCCGTCGCGGCACGCCCTTCGTCCGAAACTGCTTCGGGCGAATTCTCTGATTTCGATTTGCGCGGCGGCGGCCGGCATCTAGGCCGGCTCCAATTGCTGCACCGGAACGCGCGGACCCGGCAGCCGCTCGACGCTCACCTCAACGTCCCCCGCCTGCTGCGCGGCCCGCTCGGCGGCGTCCCGCAGCCGCTTGGCCGCCGAGATGCGCACCAGGACCGGTTCGGCGGACACGAGGTCATCGAGCAATTGCTTCGCTTCCTCGGTCCAGCGCAATTCGCGATGCAGCCTGGAGGGCGTCGCATCGACTTTGTCCAATTCGCCGGCCAACGGCAGAATGTTGAACAGCGCATCGAACAGCGCGTTGCACACTTCTTGAACGATGTAGACCGCCCCGCTGTAGCCCATGAACGGGGTACCGGTGTGGCGGCGGATGATGGCTCCCGGAAAAGAGGCCGGAATGTACATGGCGCGCACGGCGTTTTCCGCCATGTACATGCGCTCGTTGAAGCTGCCGAACAGGATGAGCGGCGGCGATTCCTTGATGGCCTTGCGCACCGCTTCGTTGTCCGGCTTGACGCCCGCCCGCCGCGAAACGGCGAACGTGCACGGCAGACCGATTTCGGTTTCCAGGAAATGGCGCAGGCCGCGGGCGTATGTTTCGTTCGCCACCACGGCAAAGCTCGCCGTGCCGAAGAAATCCTGGGTGACCGACCGCCACAGGTCCCACAGCGGTTTGACCGTCGTGTGCTTTTCGCGTTCGATGAACGGCTCGGGATCGAGCCCCAAGAGTCCGCCCAACTTACGCAGAAACTTGGTGGTGCTGTGCAAGCCGATGGGCGCCTGGAGATACGGCCGCTCCAGCGTTTCGCACAGGAGCCTGCCGAATTCCCGGTACATGCAGATATTGACCTCCGCATCGGCCAAGCGGGGCACGTCTTCCAAATGGCTGCCCAGCGGAAAGGCGAGATTGATTTGCGCTCCGATACCCTCGGCCAACCTGCGAATCTCGGCGAGATCGCTCGGCATATTGAAGGTCCCGTAGATCGGACCGATGATATTGACGCGGGGTCTTTCGCCTTCCTTGCGGGGCTTGGGGGCGGGAATCTTTTTCCTGCCGTACTCGGTCCACAGCCAGGTCATCGCACGATTGGCGCTCTGCCACTGGTCTTCATCGATCGTGCGCGGCAGGAAGCGTTGGATGTTCGTGCCTTCGGGCGTCACGCCGCCGCCGATCATCTCGGCAATGGAGCCGGTGACGACGACCGCCGGAAGATGCGGATCCAATGTTCTGTGCGCGCGCTTCATGGCGCCTTCGGTGCCGTGTTGGCCCAATTCCTCCTCGGCCAAGCCGGTCACCACGATGGGCAGCTCGTGCGGCGGGAGAGCGTCGGTGTAGTGCAGCACCGAAGTCACGGGGAGGTTTTCACATCCCACCGGACCGTCGATGATCACCTGCAGACCCTTGATCGCCGTGAAGACGTAAACGGAGCCCCAGTAGCCGCCCGCGCGATCATGATCCAGCACCAACATCAGACCATCTCCTCGGCTTTGCGCTTGGCGGCGAGCTTCGCGAGCTGAGCCTGGTATTTTTCGCGAAACTGCGGGTGATCCTGCGGCACCTCCTGCCAGATTCCAGCCGTGTAGCCGGCCCCGACTCCATCGAAGAAGGCCTTCATTTCATCGAACCGCGCTTGATTGCCGAGAGCCGCGTTGACGACTTGCGCCAATGATCCCGCGCCCGCGAGGCCCATCAGGGGCCGCGCCGAAATCAGATTGGTGAAGTACAGGGAGGGAATCGCGAGTTCCTTCGCCTTTTGCACCACCGGCGTCGTACCGATCGCCAAGTCCGGCTCGAATTCGCGCATAGCCGCAATGTCCTGTTCGAGGGACGCGCGGTACCGCAGCTGCACGCCCCGGCTCTCCAGCCATTCCCGATCGGGATCCGACCAGGCGGTGCGCGGACAGGCGGTACCGACGTAACGCACATCCGCGCCGCTTTCGATCAAGAGGCGCGCCACCAAGAGTTCCGAGCCTTCGTATCCCGACAGCGTGATGCGGCCCCGGATCGGCGATTTCGCCAGCGCCGCTGTGATCGCCGGCAAGATGCGATTTTGCGCGGCGCCGATCCGGTCCTTGGCCACGCCACACGCATCGCCGATCGCGGCCAGCCACGCCGCCGTGCCGTCGAATCCGACCGGCGCGGAACCTACGATGGGTCGGCCGGCATTGCTGAACTCGCGCAGAGCCGCCGTATAAAAGGGATGGATCGCAGCCGCCGCCGCAGAGTCCAATGCCGCATAAAGCTCGCGCCATTCACGCGTCGGTACCACCGGCCCCGCCGCCAATCCCAGCGGCTCGAGCATCATGCCGATGCCGACAGGATCGGCGGGAAAAATTTCGCCCACCAGAGCAACCGTGGGTTTCGCGCTGCGCCCGCCCCGCGGCGCCTGCACGGGTCCCTGCGAGGCTTCCGATCGCGCGTACTTGAGCATCGCGCCGGCCAGCACATCCTTGGCTTCGGCGTGCGTAGGAACGCCGAATCCGGGCACGTCGATGCCGATGATACGCACGCCGTTGATTTCTCTCGGCAGCAATTGCAGCGGCACCCCTGACGCCGTCGGGACACACAGATTGATGATGACCACCGCGTCGTACAACAGCGGATCGGCGAGCTTGAATACGGCTTCGCGAATGTCCTCGAACAGCTTGCCGGTCACCAAGGTTTCGGAATTGAACGGAACGTAGCCCACCGTGCGGCGCGCGCCGTAGAAATGCGAAGTGAAGGTCAAGCCGTAGACGCAGCACGCGGAACCCGACAACACCGTGGCGGTCCGCCGCATGCGCAGACCGACGCGCAGCGAACCGAACGCCGGGCACATGCTCTGCGGCTGATCGTGCGGACCCGCCGGATAGTCCGCGGCGTATTGCGACAGCGTCTGGCTTTTTCCCGCGGCCGCGGCGGCGCGCCGCAGTTGCTCCTTGCCGCCATGACACCCCGCGCCTTCGCCCGGAGCAGCGCCCGCGGCGGATGCCGCGCCTGGAGGCCCGGGGAATTTTTCGATATCCGGTGCTGCTGCACTCATTGAATCAAGCCGTGTCGTAGACAATTTCTAAGGAGGGTTTTTCGACGAACGAACTGCCGCACATGTCTTCGTGAGAGGCGGGTTCGAGAACGACGCTGCGGCCAACCACCTCGCCCTTGAACAGAGCCAGCAGGCCGTCCTGGGTCAGGGGCTTGGGCCGCAACGGCGGCGCTGCGGCGACATTCGCCGCCAATTGCTCGAACAGCGGGCCCCAAGGCGTTCCGGGACGCCCCACGATGTCGTAGTTCGCGCTCTTGCGCCGGATATCCTCGTTGGCCGGAATTGCCGCCAGGACCGGGATCCCCGCCGCGGCGGCGAAAGCCTGCGCTTCGCCGGTGCCGTCATCCTTGTTGATGACGAGCCCTGCAACGCCGACGTTGCCGCCCAACTTGCGGAAATATTCCACGGCCGAACAAACGTTGTTGGCGACGTACAGCGATTGAAGATCGTTCGACCCGACGACTATCACCTTTTGGCACATGTCGCGGGCGATTGGCAGTCCAAAGCCGCCGCAAACCACGTCACCCAGGAAGTCGAGCAGCACGTAGTCGAATCCCCACTCGTGAAATCCCAGCTTTTCGAGCAGCTCGAAGCCGTGAATGATGCCGCGCCCGCCGCAGCCCCGGCCCACCTCGGGGCCGCCGAGCTCCATTGCGAACACGCCGTCGCGCTTGAAGCACACGTCGCCGATCTTGACTGGTTCACCAGCGAGCTTTTTCTTCGCCGAGGTCTCGATGATGGTCGGGCAGGCGCGGCCGCCGAACAGCAGGGAGGTCGTGTCGCTCTTCGGATCGCAGCCGATGAGCAGAACCTTCCTGCCGAGTTGCGCCATCATGTACGACAGATTGGCGAGAGCGAAACTCTTGCCGATTCCGCCTTTGCCGTAGATCGCGATCACCTGCGTCTCCTTGGTGGGGACGGCGCTGTGTACCGCGTCCGGTTCGACGGCCGCTTCGGCTCTGAGAGCTTGCAGCCTGGATTGCTCGGAAAGAAGAGCGGCGGAGGTTGCAGAAGATACGCTCATGAATGGGCTCTCCAGTCCAAAATCATTTTCAAACACGACGGGTCGCAGAACGCCGTGCGGTACGCCGCGGGCGCATCGCTCGCCGCCTGCCGATGGGTGATGAGGCCGCCGAGATTCAGCCGGCCGCTCTCGATCAATTCCTTGACCGCGGCGAGATCCGTCTCGCGCCACTCGGCGGCGACCCGGATGCGCGCCTCGCGCATGAATGCCGCGGGAAAGGCAAATGCCAAAGTTTCGCTGTAGAAACCCGCCAGCACGATTTCTCCACCGGGAGCGAGGCGCGCGATCAACGTATCCAAAAGAGTGCTGTCGCCGCTCACGTCGTAAATGGCTCGATAATCGCGCCGCGGGTCGGCGTCAGGGTGCACCACTTGGTAGCCCATCGCGCCGTCAATGCGATTGGGATTGCGCTCCCAAACCACCGGAGCCTTCTCGGAGCGCAGAGCCGCCAGCCGCGCCATCAAGCGTCCGAGTACGCCATGGCCGACGATCAGATCCGGCGACTCGCTGCCCCCCGCCGCGATCGCGTGATAGGCGGTTGCCGCCAACGCGAGCAGCACGCCTCGCTCGCCCAGGCGTTCATCGATCGGGGTGACGCGCGCGCCGGGGACAACGACTTTCGCGGCCGCGCCGCCGAAAAGTCCCTTGACCTCACCGAAGCAGCGCGCACCGGGAACGAATACGCGCTCGCCGATTTGCCGGCCGCCGCGCGCACCGACATGCGTCACGCGTCCGACTGATTCGTAGCCCGGCACCAGGGGATATCCCAAACCGGGAAACGGCGGCATTCGTCCGGCCCATAGCAGCCGCTCCGTACCGGTGCTGATTCCCGACCATTCAATGTCGACGATGACGTCCTCGTCCCCCGGCACGCAAAGATCGAGCCGGCTCAAGACCAGCTGTTCCGGCTGCTGTAAAACCACGGCCAGCGTGTTCAGGGAGCCATTTGCAACGTAACCAGTCATGCGTCGCGGGATGCCTTCTGGAAGGTCCATTATTTTCGTAGTGTCACAATACTCGTACTATCTGACATGTCAATATATCTTAACACTTGTCTTTCAATCTCCGCGCCGAGCGACGATCAGGCGGCTTTGCAGGGGTTGGCGCGTGCGCAGAAGCTGGGTACCGGAGAATCCGGCGGCGACCAGCATCCGTTGCAGGTCGCGGGGCGCGCGCGCCTTACCCCGCCCCATCGCCAGCAGATAAAAGCCGAAATAGGCATCCCCAACCGTCTCGGCACCGGGAGTCGCCATCATCGGTTCCGCGAGCAGCAACACACCCTTCGGCGGCAGAGCTTGATGGGCGGCGCGCAAGATGGCCGTTACACCGTCATCGTCGTGATCGTGGACTACCCGTATCAGCGAAAGAACATCGGCACCGGCGGGCAAATCGTCCTTGAGGAAGTCGCCGCCGACGGCGCGCGCGCGTCCCGCAAGGCCGACCGACTCGAAGCGGCGCGCGGCGCGCTCCGCCACCGTGGGCAGGTCGAATAGAATCAACTCGAGTTGCGGGCATCGTTTCGATACGGCGATCAGAAAGCTGCCGTCTCCGCCGCCGACATCCAAGAGGCAGCGATGCTTGTTCAGCGGGTACGCGTCCAGCAGTTCGGCGGCGACCAGCGGTTGCGAATCAGCCATGAGCGAGGTGTAGCCTGCTGTCCGCGCGCTCGAGAGGTCGGCCGGCGTATCCGAGCCGCAATAAGCCCAATACTTGCTGAGTTCGGTTTCGAGTTGTTCGCCGCGCAACAAGCCGACCGGATCATGCAGATCGGTGTACAGCAAACTATGATGTTCGATCATCGCGCAGACAGCGGGATTGCCCATTAATGCGGCGCCCAAAGCACCGAGCCCGAAGCGCCCCGCTGCGCGTTTCTCGACCAAGCGCAAGGACACCGCCGCTTCGAGCAACCGTTCCGTGGAGGCCAAAGGCAGCATGAGACTTGCGGCGATTGCGGCGGGGGTTTGCGGCGCCAAGGCCAAGAGATCGAACAGCCTGAGACGAACGCAGGCGAACAGAATCTGCGAATAGACGAAACCGGCACAGACGTCAAACAAGGCCCGTGCGCGGCGCCTGGCGGTCGGTCGCGTGACCGGAAAGGCCGCCGCCCAGCGCTGGAACCGTGGACTCGACAGCCATCGGTCGCGAATTGCGAGGTAGCGGTCAGTCCATGACACGATCGAACTTCAGGCGGCCGGTCGCGCCAACTTGCGCGGCAAGAGCCGGTTCGCTTCGTTCAGAATATGCGCGCGCAGATCCGCGGCGCCTGGACAGGCGGGCATGGCATCAATCGCCGATTGCACCAGGTCCTGTAGCCGGTCGACGGCAGCGGCAATGCCCAGCCGATGCACGGCGTTGGGCCGGCCAAGCGCCTGATCCCGCCCCGTGGGCTTCCCCAACTCATCTTCGCTCGACACCACATCGCGAATATCGTCCGCAATTTGATAGGCCTCTCCAATGCGCTCTCCGAGAGAATACCAACCGCCCGCCTCATATCCGGAGGCGCAGGCGCCCGCTGCGGTGGCCGCTGCAAATAGCGCCCCTGTCTTCGCCTTCTGGTAAGGAACCAGGGCGATTTCCTCCTCGCATTCCCACGCCTGGCCTGCGGCCATCCCATGCGGCGCGCCGACGGCGCGCGCAATGATGGTCGCCAGATTGGCGAGGCGAGCCGGTGCGCCGTCAGCCGCGCGCGCCAGCACCTGAAACGAGAGGACGATCAACGCGTCGCCGGTTAACACCGCGATTCGCTCGCCGAACGCCTTGTGAATCGAGGGCCGGCCGCGGCGTGTCGCCGCATCGTCGAAGCACGGCAAATCGTCGTGAACCAGCGAGGCGCAATGCAATAACTCGATGCTCGCGGCGGCGGCGACTGCCAGCGGCGAATCATCCCCGGCGCAGGCGCGTGCCACCGCGAGACATAGGCGCGGCCGTATCCGCGCGCCGCCCGGAAACACTGCGCTGCGCAGCGCCGCGGCGAGTGCGGGAGGGCCGCCGGACCCTTGAGTCAGCCCGACCGCGCGGCTCAAAGACTGCTCGATTCGCGTCCTGGCATCCACGAGGGCTCCTTGTCAGATGTAAATATAAATTGTCATCTATTAATGTAATGTAATATAGACACTAGAGACTTTAGGGTCAATGGCCACGGGAGGGGAATTGCGCACGGCTCGCATCGCGGTAATCGGCGCCGGTATGGGGGGCTTGGCGGCGGCGCTCGACCTGTCGCGAGCCGGCTTCGATGTCCTCCTGTTCGAGCGGGCGGCCGCAGCGGGGGGCAAACTCCGTGAACTCACGATCGCCGGCCGGCGCATGGATGCGGGTCCTACGGTGTTCACTTTGCGAGGCGTCTTCGACGCGCTTTTTGCGGACGCCGGCGAGAGCCTCGGCCGGCACATAAGTCTGCAGCGTGCTGACTTATTGGCGCGACACGCCTGGAGGGCCGGCGAGCACTTTGACTTGTTCGCCGACCCGTCGCGCTCGGCGGATGCCGTCGGCGCCTTTGCGGGGCGCCGCGACGCGCGCGGCTTCGCACGCTTTGTCGCTGACGCCAAAAGGATTTACACCACGCTCGAGAATTCGTTCATTCAGGCGCCGCGGCCTTCGCCCGTCGACCTCGTGCGGCGCGTCGGTATCAGGGGCTTGGGGGACCTGTGGAAAATCCAGCCCTTTGCGACTCTCTGGCAATCGATGGGCGGCTACTTCCACGACGCGCGGATGCGGCAGCTCTTCGGCCGCTACGCGACCTATTGCGGATCCTCGCCTTTTCTCGCCCCCGCCACTCTGATGCTGGTCGCGCACGTCGAGCAGGCAGGCGTCTGGTACATCGACGGCGGCATGCATCGGCTCGCAGCCGCCGTGGCGGCGCTGGCGCAGCGCAAGGGCGCGACGCTGCGCTTCGGCGCCGAGGTCACGCGGATCCTGACGCAGAACGGACGGGTCAGCGCGGTGGAAATCGATCATCAAGAACGTCTCGCCGTCGACGCTGTGGTGTGCAATGCGGACAGCAATGCGCTCGCCGCCGGCTTGTTCGGCCGGGAAGCATCGCGCAGCGTGCTAGCCACGCCCGAAGCCTGGCGCTCACTGTCCGCGGTCACCTGGAATCTGCTCGCGATCACCGATGGTTTCGAGCTTGCCCATCATTCGGTGTTCTTCGGCCCTGACTATCGCGCGGAGTTCGACGACATCTTTGGCCGGCGGCGTCTGCCCGCGGCGCCTTCGATATACCTGTGCGCTCAGGATCGCATCGACACTGCGGGCGTGCGTCCTCGGCAAGCGGAGCGGCTGCTGTGCCTGGTGAATGCCCCGCCGGTCGGCGACACCCATCTATTCGACGCTGCGGAGATGGAATTATGCGAAACCAGAGTATTCGGCCGGCTGGAGAAATTCGGCTTGGCCCTTCATCGAAACTCGAGCGCCACGGTCGCGACCAGTCCGTCGGACTTCAATCGGCTGTTCCCATCCACGGGTGGAGCTCTGTATGGCCCGGCTTCCCACGGATGGAAAGCATCGTTCCGGCGAGCTGGTTCGCGCAGCGCACTACCGGGTCTGTATCTTGCGGGCGGCAGCAGTCATCCGGGTCCTGGAGTCCCGATGGCCGCCACCTCCGGCCGGCTGGCGGCGGCCTGCATTATCGCGGACCATGCTTCGATTGCGCGGTCCCGCCGGGTGGCTATGTTTGGTGGTACCTCGATGCGATAAGCGACGACGGTGCACACGCCTTGACTTGCATCGCCTTCGTGGGCAGCGCGTTCTCACCTTACTATGCTCGGGCAAGGCGCCGCGGTGATGGCGAGCCGCTGAACCATTGCGCATTCAATATCGCCGTGTATGGACCGCGCGGCAGCCGCTGGGCAATGACCGAACGCGGCGCCCGGCAGGTCGACCGAGAGCAGTCTCTGCTGTCGATCGGACCCAGCGCCATGTGCTGGACCGGCGATGCGCTGCAGATCGCAATCGATGAAATCTGCGCGCCGCTGCCGCGGCGTCTGCGCGGATCGATCCGCTTGACCCCGTCCGCGCTCAGCGAACGTACTTTCGAGCTGGATGCCGCGGGAATGCACCGCTGGACACCGCTCGCCGCGCGCGCACGAATCGAGGTGCAGCTGTCGAATCCGGCACTGGCCTGGTCGGGGACCGGCTATTTCGACTCGAATTCCGGCGCAGCGCCCCTGGAGGATGCATTTGACGCCTGGACTTGGTCGCGAGCGAGCCTGGCGGAGCGCACGGTCGTTCTGTACGATTTCAAGGCTCGCGATTCGGCATTGCGCTCGATGGCGCTTGAGATCGACCGTCACGGCCAAATTGAGGAGATGGATATCCCTCCGCTCGTCAATCTTCCTTCCACGCGCTGGCTGCTATCGCGGCAAACCCGGGCCGACGCCGCGGCGAGCGTGCGCGTGGCGAGGACGCTCGAGGACGGTCCATTTTACAGCCGCTCCCTCCTGGAGACGCCGGTGCTCGGCAAGCGCGCCTCCGCCATTCACGAAAGCCTCTCGTTGGATCGATTTCGATCGCCCTGGGTACGGTGTTTACTTCCTTTCCGCATGCCGCGAGTTGCCCGCTGATCTCTCGCGCAAAGCAACCAGCTCCCAGACTCCCCAACCGACGGCAAACATCAGAACCACGAGAAGCTCGATCAATCCGCCGTATTTCATGAGGCGTTCGGCGCCTGCTGCAAAGCGCGGTCGCGCCGCTCCAACCGTTCGAATAAATCCACCAACCACGCGACCCGATCCTCGAGCCGCGGCCAGCGGGCGTTTTCGCGTGGAGAATCCGCCGCATATACCGCGGAATCCGCGCGGGTATCGGTTATCGCATCGAGCAGAAACCTCGCCTCTTCCAGGATTCCCGCGGCCGGTGCAGGCGAGGTCCGCGTCGCGGCCCAGGCCGCATCCGCAAGAATTCGCGCCTTGCGCCGCCAGGATACGACGGCGCGCTGATTGACCGAGTCGAACTTTCGGCGCGACAGTTCGCGGCCGATCTCCGAATACAAGAGGCGGGCCGCGTACATCCCGGGCCTGCAACAAGTCGGCAGATTGGCGATGCCCGCGTCGCTGCGCGCATAAAGCGCCTCGGCGACGGCGAGCAGCCTTTCAATGACGCTGGACAATTCGCGATTGAAACGCGGGCGTGCCAGCCACTTCTCGGGATCGATGTTCGCCGCACGCAGCCAATCCAGAGGCAGGTACAAGCGTCCTGATCGAGCGTCTTCGCCGACATCACGAGCGATATTGGTGAGTTGCATGGCAACGCCGAGATCGCAGGCGCGAGCGATCAACTCAGGATCGCGAGCGTTCATCACCATCGCCATCATCGCCCCGATGGTGCCGGCGACCCGGACGGCGTACGCCATCAGCTGCGTCAAATTGTCGTACCTGCGATCATTCGAATCCCATTCGAAGCCCTCCAACAGGGCGAGAGGAAACTCTTTCGGGATTGCAAAGCGCGACACCGCATCCGCGAACGCGCGATCCGCCGCGTCGCTGCGCGGATCGCCGGAGTAAATCCGATCAAGTCGAGCGTACAGGTCCTTGAGCGCGGCACGCTTGTCGCTGCCCAAATCGATGGCATCGTCCGCCATGCGGCAAAACGCATACAGTCCCGCCGCGGGGTCCCGTACGCTCTTGGGCAACACCAGGGATGCCGCAAAAAAGCTTCGCGAGCCGTCTCGCAGCAGGGCGCGGCACGCCGCCACGTCGGCGCAGGAGGCAAACGATTTATCGTATGAAGCCGCCAGCATCGGGCACCACTCTATCAAGAACACGCGCGGAAGAAAGCACCCCCGGCAAACCGGCTCCCGGATGCGTTCCCGCGCCGACCAGGTAAAGCCCATCGATATCTTCGCTCTGATTATGGGGTCTGAACCAGGCGCTTTGCGACAGCGCAGGCGCCAAACCGAACGCGGCCCCCTTGTAGGACAACAGGCGATCGCGGAAATCGAGCGGCGTCATGACCCGTGAAGTGATCACGTGCTTATCCAAATCGGGCAATACGGTTCGGCTCAAGTATCGAGAGATGGCGAGCCGATAAACCTCCGACTCGGCGCGCCAATCGACATTGCCGTCCAGGTGCGGCACTGGAGAGAGCGCATAGAAGGCATCGCATCCCGCCGGGGCGAGCGAAGGATCCGACGCCGTCGGCCGATGCAAGTACAGACTGAAGTCGCGCGCCAATACCTTGCGCTCGAAGATGTCTCGCAGCAGCTCCCGGTAGCGGGGGCCTGCCAATATGGTGTGATGCTGGACATCCGCATAGCGCCGCGCGGTACCGAAATACCAAACGAACAAGCTCATGGAATAGCTCGCGCCCGCAATTTTCCTGTCGGTCCAGCGGCGACGCACTGCGGCCGGCAAGAGCTCCCGGTACGTCGTGGCGGAATCAGCATTGGAGACAATGATATCGGCGTTCAACTGCTCGCCCGAACTCAAACAAACACCCGTGGCGCGCCGGCCGGCGAGCGCGATCGAGGCGACTCTTGCACCATAGCGGATGCGGTTTCCTTGTCCTCGAATCAGATCCACCATGCCGCTGACGATTTTTCCCATGCCGCCAATCGCGCAGTGGACGCCCCAGCGACGCTCGAGGAATAGGATCAGTCCGTAAATCGATGTCGTGGTGAACGGATTGCCGCCGACGAACAGCGGGTGAAAACTCAGCGCGAAGCGCATTCGCGGATCCTTGACATAGGAGGACACCAGGCCGTAGATGCTACGGTAGCTTCGCAGCCGCACCAATTCGGGGGCCAACCGCAACATGTCGCCAAGTGTGCTGAACGGTACATGCGCCAGCCGCTCGAAGGCGACTTCGTAAATCGCCTCGCTGGCCTTCAAGAACTCCGCGTAACCCTCGAGGTCCCGCGGCGCGATTCTCCCGATCTGCAGCGCCATCGCCTGGTCGTCGTTCGAGCAATCGAGAACTTCGCCATCGTCGAAGCGGATGCGATAAAACGGCTGCAAAGATCGCAGCTCAACATCGTCGGCGAATCGGCGCCCGCAAAGACGCCAAAGCTCCTCCAACAAGAATGGCGCGGTGATGATGGTCGGACCCGCATCGAAAACGAATCCATCCTGATGGAATACATAGGCGCGGCCGCCGGGCGCGTCAAGGTGCTCGAGTACCGTCACCCGATAGCCGCGGGCGCCGAGACGAATGGCCGCGGCGAGGCCACCGAAACCGCTGCCGATAACAATGGCGTGCGGCCGACGGTCGAGTTCTCGATTGCCGGAGGATTCGATCATGCGGGCAAAGTCTAGCAGGGTGGCCCCCGCTAGGTTTCGCGGCAGATCTTCAGGATTTCCCGCGCGACAAATTCCGGTTGTTCTTCGTGAGCCAGATGTCCCAAACCGGGCAAGCTGTAGATGACCGCGTTCATCGCGCTTTGTTTTACGCTCAAAGCTTGATGGGGAGGCACTGTCAAGTCGTTCTCCGCCACCATGAGCGCGAGCGGGGTCGCGAGCCGCGGCAGATCGCGTTCAAACGAACGGAGATCCCAATTACCCATCATCCTGAGAGCGCCGGCCAAGTGGTTAGGGTCGCTTACCAACTTGACATAGAAACCGATGCCCGCGGCATCCAATTTGGACCCTGTTCCGGCAATCAGCCGCGCAATGTTGGCCGGGTCGCTGGCGCGCCGGGCGATCATGCGGGTCATGAACGATGTGCCGGCGAGCATGCGCGCGATCGGCGAGAGAAACAGCCCCGACGCGCCGTGAAACGGCAAGAAGGCGCCGTTGATGCTGACGATCACCCGCGGCGATATATATCCGTCCAGCGCCATGCGGCATAGAATCACCGCGCCGGCGGAATGGCCCGCGCAATAGTCCGGACTGACCCGCAAGACTCGCAGCAGAGCCGCCAATGAATCGCTCATGCCCGCGATCGAACTGTCTGCGGCGCGCGTCTCCCCCGTGAACCCGTGCCCCGGCAAATCGATGGCGAGCACGGAATACTCCTGCGCGAGCATCGGCAGCAGATCGCGCCAAGAGTGTGTTGATGCGCCGGTGCCGTGCACCAATAGCATGCAAGGTCCGCGGCCTGCTCGCTGGACATGCCAGCGGATCCCGCCCGCATGGACGATCTGGCTCATCTCTCGATTGGGCCACGCAGAATTCGCACTTTCCCACAACTCGGAGGACTGCATTCGGCTGGCAGTATACTGTTCACCGCTCAAACTCAAGGGAAGGATCGATGCTCTATTTCGTACCGATGTCGCAAGCACCGCCGGCGGCGGCCGACCGAATCGGCGTGTTGATCGTCAATCTGGGCACCCCGGATTCCCCTTCCTATTTCGCCGTGCAGCGATTCTTGCGCGAATTCCTGAGCGATCGGCGCGTCATCGATACGTCCAGGCTGATTTGGCTGCCGTTGCTCTACGGGCTGGTACTGCCGTTTCGCCCGATCAGAACCGTGCGCAATTACCGCAGAGTCTGGATGACGGGCGGCTCGCCTCTGGCCGTGTATTCGCAGCGTCTCAGCACGAAAATCGGACAGCTGCTGCAAGTGCGCTTCGGCGATCGAATCCGGGTCGATCTTGCCATGACCTACGGAAACCCAAGTCTCGCCAACTCGATCCAAGCGCTGCTTGCGCAAAAAGTCGACAAGCTGCTGGTGCTGTCCCTGTACCCGCAGTATTGTTCGTCGACCACCGGTTCCGTATTCGATCGCACCAGCCGTGCTCTGCGGCGCGCAAAACGGCTGCCCGAAACGCGTTTCGTCAATGGCTACTACGACAATGCGGGATATATTGAGTTGTTGACCGCAAGTATTCAGAAGCACTGGACCGAAGTCGGCGAACGGTCGCATTTGCTCTTTTCGTATCATGGCATCCCTGCGGTGTATGTAGCCGAGGGCGATCCCTATCAAGCGCAAGCGGAGGCGACCACCAGGCTGGTGGTGGCCAAGCTGGGCCTCGAGGATACCGAGTGGTCACACTGCTATCAGTCGCGTTTCGGTTCGGTGGTGTGGCTGCAACCCTATACCGAGGAGACTCTGAAGTCCTTGGTGGCACGCGGTGTGCGCAAGGTGACCGTCGTGTCCCCATCATTTGCGGTCGACTGCCTCGAGACGCTTGAAGAGGTCGCTATCGAGTACAAGGACAAGTTCCGTGCAATGGGCGGCGAGCGGTTGACGCTGGTTCCCTGCTTGAACGATGATGATGGACACGCGCAGGTATTGGCGGCGATCGCGGAAAATCAGCTTCAAGGATGGGTATGAGGCATGCAGTCGGTGGCAATCGTCGGTTGCGGATATGCCGGCCGGCGTCTGGCCAGACGCTTGCGGGATGGCGGTGCGCGGGTGCGCGGATTCGCCACACGTGCCGAGAGTCTTCGGCAAATCGAAGCGGCGGGCGCGGAGGCGCTGCTTCTCGATCTTGACGCGGCGGTAGGTCCTGCTGATTTCTCCGGTCAAGTGGTCTATTACGCAGTGCCGCCTGCGGCCGAGGCCGGCGACCCGCGGCTCGATCGATTTCTTGACAATGTCGCGGGCGCACCGCAGCGCCTCGTATATCTCAGCACCACCGGTGTATACGGCAATCATGACGGCGCCCTGGTCAACGAGGACACTCCGCCGGCTCCGCGTACCCTGCGTGCGATACGCAGACTCGAGGCGGAGACCAGAGTGCGCGAATGGGCGGATTCGCGCCGCTTGTCGTGGTGCGTGCTCCGAGTGGCCGGTATTTATGGTCCCGGCCGTCTGCCCCTCGATCGGCTGCGCCGTGCGGTGCCGGCTGTCGTTCGCCATGAAGCGGCGCCGGGCAATCGCATTCATGTGGCCGATTTGGTGACGGTTTGCGTGGCTGCGGGTCTCTGCGCTGCCGCCGACCGGAGAATCTACAATGTGACCGACGGCGGCGATGCGAGTCTCACAGAGTACCTGACCCGCGTCGCGGCCATTGCCGATTTGTCCCCGCCCCCGCTGCTCAGCCGCGCCGAAGCCGAACGGACTCTTTCCGCGTCGTTGTGGTCGTTTCTCGAAGAGTCGCGGCGCGTCGATAACAGCCGTATGCTCGAAGAGCTCGGCGTTGAGCTCAAGTATCGCGACCTGGATGCCGGGATTCGCGCGAGCCTGGTTCGGGAAGACTCCTAGCTGCGGCCCATGCTCGAAGGGCCGTTGAATGAAAAGGCTAGGACTAATAGGCCGACAAATGGTGCGCCAATAATCCAGATAGGTATCAACGCGGTCATGGCATCTCCCCGGGTGGTTGGAGCGCGAAGCATAAACCGCATCAGGCGTCGCGACAATGTGAACCTATGAGCCCGCCGGAGAAGTGATGAAGCTAAGGTCGATTGTTGCAGTTTTCGCGCTGCTCGCCGTCGGGGCGTCGGCCGCCTTTCTCGCCATTCACGGCAGGGAATATGTCTACCGGATACCTGAGCAGGTGCTGCGAGAAAGGCTGAGCGCGCGCTTGCCGGCCACCAAGACATATCTGATCCTATTTCGAGTGACGCTAGACCATCCCCGGATATCCCTCGAAGACGGCTCGGATCGCGTCGCCGCCGGTATCGACGTCGCTCTCGATCTGCGGGTCGACAATGCGGTCAAGCGTCTCGTTGGCTCATTGGATTTTTCCGGCGGAATCCGCTATTCGCAGGAAACCGGCGAGTTCTTCCTGACCGAGCCGATCATTCAAAGCTTGAAAATCGCGGGTCTTCCGGATCGATATGCCGACCTATCCAAGAAACTGCTCGCCCGCGCTCTGCAGGATTTCATGGCGAACCACTCGGTCTATTCGTTATCGACGACGGATGCGACAGAGCTCGGAATCCGCCTGGCGCTCAAGCGGGTGATCGTGAAGGATCACGAGCTCATCGTCACGCTCGGCGTGTAGTTCGCATGCAACATTGGCCGTTAGCCGACCATGTCCTCCAATTCCCTGCCGCGCGTCTCGTGGACCATCTTCCAGACGAAGAGAATCGAAACGAAGGCGCCGGCAGCATAGAACCCGTAGGTGATCGGCAGGCCGATGGTCTTGGCCAGCACCGGAAAACTCACGCTGACGAGGAAGTTGGCGGTCCATTGCGCGGCGCCGCTTACCGCGAGTCCCGAGCCGCGAATTTGATTGGGGAACATCTCGCCCAACATCACCCACATGACCGGACCCCAGCTCGAATTGAAGAATATGACGTAGAGATTCGCGCTGATCAGCGCGAGCACCCCGACGTTGGGCGAGAGTTGCAGCTTATCGTTGGCCAGATCGCCCGTGGCGAAAGCAATGGTCAGAACACTCAGCGTCACCGCCATTCCGATCGAACCGATCAGGAGCAAGGGCTTGCGGCCGATGCGGTCGATGAGAAAAATAGCCGCGACGCAAGCGCCGATCGACAGCGTTCCGCTCAGGATGTTGATCTTGAGCGAATCCGCTTCGCTGAAGCCCACCGCCTGCCACAGCACCGCGCCGTAGTAGAACACCACATTGATGCCCACGAGCTGCTGAAACGTCGCAAGTCCAATGCCTACCCAGACAATCCCGCGCAGCCGGCCTGTCGACCGATCGATCAGATCCTTGAGCCGCGGAGAATGGTCGGCGGCGAGAGAACCGCGTATTTCCGCAGATTTGCCGGCCGCGGTCGCGCTGCCGAACAAACGGGTGAGCACCGCCATGGCTTCGTCGTGACGTCCGCGCGCCACCAGGTAGCGCGGGCTTTCGGGGATGAACAGCAGCGTCAGAAAAAACACGCTGGCCGGAATGATCTGCATCCAGAACATCCAGCGCCAGGCCGCGAAACCCAACCACAGGACGTTGGTGGACTTGCCGGCGTAATGAGCCAAGAAATAATTCGCGAGAAACGCACCGGTCAGCCCGGCAATGATCATCACCTGCTGCAGGCTCGACAATCGACCGCGCATGCTCGCCGGGGTCACCTCGCTGATGTACGCGGGCGAGAGCACACTCGCTGCACCCACCCCCATACCGGCCGCGAAGCGCGCTAAAATCATCATCAGAGAGGAGGTTGCAGCGCCCGAGGCGAGCGCGCTCAAAATGAACAGCGCGGCGGCGCCGACCATGACCCGGCGCCGGCCCCAAACATCCGCCAGGCGTCCTGCGAGGAATGCGCCCACGGCACAGCCCGGCAGCAGGGCGCTGACCGTGACGCCGAACCCTACGTCGCTCAATCCAAACGTGCTGCGAAGTCCGTCCTGAGTTCCGTTGATCACGCCGCTGTCGTAGCCGAACATGAAGCCGCCGATGGTAGCCACGCCGACGACGGCGGAGATCAGCAGCAGGTTGATATCGCCGTCGCGCTTATCGTTCAATCGGTTGTCTCCCCTCGAGCGTACGGCTGCGTGCCCGGCCTTTCGTCACGTTCTTTTTTGCGGTACGGCCACCCGAATCCAGCACGGGATGATAGCGCTGCCCTATAATACAATCAGAAGAATTTTCAGCAGCGCACGCATCGCTCGATTTAGCACCCGATGCGCATAGCGCACCCGCCGTCGCTCGCAAGGCAATAGCTCATGTACATGGGAATTGATGTAGGCACGTCGGCTGTGAAAGCGGCAATCGTCGACGATACGGGCAATGTGGTTGATCAGGCAAGCGCCCCTCTCAGCGTCTCTCGGCCGCATCCACTGTGGTCGGAACAGAACCCTGCAGATTGGTGGGCCGCGACCAACTGTGCGGTAAGTGATTTGGGCTTGCCGCTGCGCGGCGCGGTGCGTGCCGTCGGTCTGTCGGGTCAAATGCACGGCGCCACGCTGCTCGACAGCAGCCACCGCGCGCTGCGCCCGGCCATCTTGTGGAACGATGGCCGCAGCGCCCCGCAATGCCTCGAGTTGGAGCGGTCGGTGCCCGATATGGCGCTGATCACCGGCAATCGAGCGATGCCGGGATTCACGGCACCGAAGCTCTTGTGGGTGCGTTTGCACGAACCGAAGATTTTCGCCGCGACCGCGAAGGTCTTGCTGCCGAAGGATTATGTGCGCCTGCGCATGACCGGCGATGCGGCTTCGGACATGTCGGATAGTGCCGGAACCCTTTGGCTGGACGTCGGGAAGCGCCGCTGGTCCGATGCGATGCTCTCGGGCACGGATCTCGATGTGTCGCACATGCCGACATTATTCGAAGGTAACGAAATCACGGGTGAATTGCGCGCCGAGCTCGCGCAAGCGTGGGGCATGCCGCGGGTGCCGGTCGTAGCCGGGGGCGGCGATAACGCGGCGGGCGCCATCGGCGTCGGCGTGGTGCGGCCGGGCGATGCGTTCCTATCACTCGGCACATCCGGAGTGTTGTTCCTCGCGAACGATGGTTACCGGCCGAACCCCGCGGGCGGCGTGCACACGTTCTGTCATGCCGTACCGAAACATTGGCACCAGATGTCGGTCATTTTGAGCGCCGCAAGCTGCGTCGATTGGGCCGCCCGCCTCTGCGGCCTCGGCAGTGCCGGCGCGTTGTTCGACCTCGCGGAGGCTCGCAACAAGCCAACCGGCAGCGAGATCTTCCTGCCCTATTTGTCCGGTGAACGTACGCCGCACAATGATCCGCAAGCGCAAGGCGTGCTATTTGGATTGAATCACGAGACGGACGCGGCTGCGATCGCTCAGGCGGTGCTCGAAGGCGTCGCCTTCGCTTTCCGCGACGGGATGGATGCCCTGCTCGCGAGCGGCGCCAAAATCGAATCGATCGCGGTCATCGGCGGCGGGGCTCGTTCCCTCTTTTGGGGCAAGATCTTGAGTTCCGTGCTGCGCCGGCCATTGACGTACCGCGACAGCGGAGCGGTCGGCCCCGCCTATGGTGCCGCTCGATTGGCCCGCATGGGGTTCGAAAAAGCCAAGATCGAGGATATTTGCACACCGCCGCCGATCTTGCATGTCGCCGAACCCGACGAGCGGCTGAGTGCTCTTTACGAGCAAAAAATGCCGCGCTTTCGCAGCCTCTATCAGAATCTCAAAGACCTATTCCGGGAGACAGCACCTTGAACCAGTCATACTTTGGCGATATCGCCCCGATCGCGTTCGAAGGGCCGCAATCCGCCAATCCGCTCGCCTATCGCTACTACGACAAGAACCGCATCGTCCTCGGCAAGAGCATGGAACAGCAATTGCGCATGGCCGTGTGCTACTGGCATACCTTCGGCTGGGACGGATTCGACGTGTTCGGCGCGGGCACGTTCCGCCGGCCCTGGCACGGCGGCCCGCTCGATCAGTCCGCGGCGGATCGCAAGCTCGACGAAGCCTTCGAGTTCTTCACCCGGCTGGGCCTGCCGTATTTCTGCTTCCACGACGTCGACGTCATGGCTCAAGCGCACAATATCCGCGAGCACGTCGAGAATCTCGTGCGCATGGTGGACAAGATCCAGGCGAAGATGTCGGCGACCGGCGTCAAACTGCTGTGGGGCACGGCGAATCTCTTCAGCCATCCGCGCTACATGGCGGGCGGCGCCACGAACCCTGATCCGGACGTGTTCCGCTTCGCCGCGACCCAGGTGCGGCACTGCCTCGAGGCAACGAACCGGCTGCACGGCGAGAACTACGTGCTGTGGGGCGGACGCGAAGGCTACGACACGCTGCTCAATACCAACTTGAAGCAGGAGAAGGGCCAACTTGGGCGATTTGTCTCGATGGTCGTGGAGCACAAACACAAGATCGGCTTCAAGGGCGCGATCCTGATCGAGCCCAAGCCCCATGAACCGACCAAGCATCAATATGATTTCGATGTCGATACGATTTACGGCTTCTTGAAACACCATGGCCTGGAGAAAGAGGTCAAGGTCAATATTGAATCCAACCACGCGACCCTCTCCGGCCACAGCTTCGAACATGAGATCGCGATGGCGATCGATTTCGGGATTTTCGGTTCCATCGACATGAATCGCGGCGATATGCAAAACGGTTGGGACACCGATCAGTTTCCGAACGACATCCGCGAAATCACGCTGGCGCTTTACTACGTGCTCAAAGGCGGCGGCTTCAGCAGCGGCGGCAATAACTTCGACGCCAAGGTGCGCCGCCAGAGCATCGACCCCGTGGACTTGTTTTACGGGCACATCGGCGCCATCGACATGCTGGCGCGCGGCCTGTTGTGCGCGGCGGCGATGCAGAGCGGCGGCGAAATGAAGTTGTTCGTGGAGCAGCGCTACGCTGGATGGAACACCGACTATGCCCGCGCCATGCTCGAAGGCCGCAGCACTCTCGCGGCGATCGCGGACGCGGCGGTGGCCGACAATGTGGCGCCGGTGCAGCGCTCCGGCCGTCAGGAATACCTTGAAAACCTCGTGAGCCGGTACACGTCGATTTAGGTACTCCGAGACTCGGACGGACCGCCGGGCCGCCAGGGATCATCTCACAACCGCGCGCAACCGGATGCTGGCACAGAATGATTCGCCGGGCGCGACCACCGGCATGGCGGGTTCCCGGTCCAGAAGATTCAGAGCATTGTTGATATGCGGAACGGGCTCGAAACAGAAGCCATCGTCGCCGTTTCGAATGAATACTACCGCGCTCGGCAACGCCGGCGAAGCGCAGATTTCCAAAGCCCAAGGTTTGTCCGGCCACGCAACGCGGGCGGGTCCGGTCCAGCCGCTAAAGCAATGATCGACCTCGCTTCCTTCCACGGAAGTCGGCTGAGAGAAATCGAATTTGCCGAAGGGCTTGACGCGCTCGCTCGGCAAACCATCGTCCCCGACCAGCCATACATCCCGCGCGTGAAATGACAAGTGCGCGCCGGCCTTGGGGAAATAGGGATGGTGTCCGAAGGCGAGCGGCACCGCCCGCGGCGCCAAATTGACCGCCATCAAATCCAGCTTGAGTTCCCGCTGCGCGATGGTAATGCGTTGCTGCGCCTCGAAGGCCCAGGGCCAGCCCGCGTCCGGTTGATGGATCAGCGTCAACAGAGCCGAATCGCTGGTGCGCGCGGTACAGCGCCAGGGGCAAGAAAATCCGACGCCGTGAATCGCGTGCGGTTCCGGCGGAAAATTCCGGGCGAGCGTGATGAAATTTCCGTCCCATTCGAATGTGCCGTTGCCGATGCGATTGGAAAATGGGACGAGCGGAAAGCTTGCCATGCCAAACGAATCGCCGGCCGCGATGCTGACGGCGCCTGCCGTCCGCAGCATCGGTTGTCCCTCGACCGTCCAGCCGGCGATGCTGCCACCCACCCGCGGGACGAGATCGCAATGGTCGGCCCCATGCGTCAGGGTCAGCGCTTCTGCGTCGCTTTCCGGGGGCTGGCTCAACATCGCCGTGCATGGCTCCTGGCCGCTTTGGGGTTCGATCACGTCTTCTTGAGACCCCTTCTCTGCTGCTTGTAGCTTTCGCGGCGCATCTTCTCGAAACCGGTGCGCTTGTCGTGTCCGGCGTCGGCGGGGTAGTCGCGGAAGTCCTGCAATATCTCATCGAACAATTCGCGCAGTTCCTCCTTGAATTCGGGGTGCGTAAAGATGTAGAAGCGGTTCTCGCGCATCGCTTCGAGCACGCGGGGGGCAAGCACATCGGGCTCCATACCGAATTCATGGAGTTCCGCCAGGCGCTTTACATTCGCCGTATCGACCGGCTTGGCGCCGCCCTTGAGGGCATCGGGCCGGATGTCGTCGCTCGCATAGATATAGGATTTCACCAGTCCCGGGCAGAGCACCGAGACGCCGATGCCATGCGGAGCGAGACTCGCGCGCAATGATTCGGACATGCCGCGCACCGCGAACTTGGTGGTGTTGTAGATCCCCGGTTTGCCGGCCGAGAGGAAGCACGCCATCGAGGCGGTGTTGACCACATAGCCGCCCTTCCCCGCGGCGATCATGCGCGGCACAAAAGTCGCAACGCCGTTGATGGGGCCGTGCAGGTTGACCCGCATCACCCAGTCCCAATCGTCATAACTCGATTCCTCGATGGTTTGGAACAGATTGATGCCGGCATTGTTGAAGAGCAGGCTCACCGGCCCGAACTTGGCTTCGACCGCGTCGGCGGCCCGCGCCATGGCCTCGCGCGAGGCCACATCGACCTCTACCCCCATGACTCTTGCGCCGGGCAGCGACTTCAACGCCGCGTCGATCGACTCCTTGCGGATATCGGCGATCGCGACGTTGCATCCCGCCGCCAACAGCGCGCGGACCAATCCGATGCCAACCCCGTTCGCGCCGCCGGTGACGAACGCGGTACGGCCTGCAAAGTCCTTCATGATTTCAAACCTTTTTGCCGGAGAGTCTCAGCTTCGTGAATCGGGTTGCGGAACAACACCTTGAAGGTGTTCTTGTACTCCTCGTTCTCAGGCCCATTGGGCACGGCCGCGCACATCGCCTGCGCGCGATCCAGGACCCCCTGCCTGAATTCGCTGTGGGTCAGGATGTACAGCTCGTCATTCAATATGCCCTGCAGCACTCGCGCGCCGACATCCTCCTTGGTCATGTACAGATGGAAGAAATTGCCACCCTGCTGACGACGCTTGTCCGCGTCTGCATAGCCGGTTTCGGACAACTCCGCGGGGCGCGTTTTGGCGGCTTCGGCAATGTTCGATTGCACGGCGCCTGGGCAGAAGGCCGAGCAGATAATCCCCTGCGGTTCGAGTTCGGCACGCATGCATTCCATCATGTGGACGGCGGCGCCCTTCGAGGTGCCGTAAATGGTCGCACCCGGGTGCGGCACCAGACCCGACATGGAGGCCGTGTTGACGATATGGCCGCCCTCACCGTGCCGCTGGATGCGCGGCAGAATGGTGACGATGCCGTTGATGGTGCCCCCGAGATTGACGCCCATCACCCAGTCCCAGTCGGAAAAAGTCGCGAGGCTCGTCGGTCCGACGACGGCAACGCCCGCATTGTTGCAGAGGATGTGGAGCTTGCCGAAACGCGCTTCCGCTGCGTCCGCCGCACGCGCGTAGGCAGCACGGTCAGTGACGTCGAGCTTCTGAGCAAGGACCCGGTCGGCAGACCCCAACTCCAGTTGGGCCGCGGCGAGGTGGTCATCGCGGACGTCCGCGATGACCACATTCATCCCAGCGCCCAATAGCGCCTTGGCGATGCCAAGCCCAATGCCGCTCGCGCCGCCGGTCACAAACGCAGTCTTGCCAGGTAGATTCTTCATTCGCTCTCCTATTGTAGCCAACACTCATAATTCATGGTACGTACACTCCTTGGACAAAGAGAACGATCATGACGCAAGCAGTTCCGGGGCGATCATCATAGTGGCGGATACTGAGCCGACCGTGCAGCCCTGGCCCGCGCGCGGCGCCGCATACTACGCGCTCACCGTGATTATTCTCGCCACCTTGCTCAATTTCCTCGACGCCCAGGTGTTCGGCATGATGGCGCAGCGGATCAAGGTCGATTTCAAATTGACCGATGAGCAGCTGGGCTTCCTCATCGGACCGGCCAACATCATCTTTTACGTCTTGATCGGCATCCCGATGGCGCGGCTGGTGGACATCTACCCTCGCAAGATTGTGCTCGCGTGCGGAATCGCGGCGATTGGCGGCATTACCGCGCTCGGCGGGCTGGCGCAGAGCTTCAGACAGCTGTTCTCCAGCCGCATGCTGGTGGGCGCCGGAGGCTCGGCGCATGCGCCGGGAGCGTACTCCATACTGGCCGACTATTTCTCGCCGATGAGGTTGCCCCGCGCCATCGGCTTCCTGCAGCTGGGGTTCATCGGCGGCAATGCGCTCGGCATATTCTTGGGCGGGCAACTGATCAGCTTGGCCGCCGCATGGCCCGTCAGCGAATGGATGGGACTGAGCATACACGGCTGGCAATGGATCCTCATGATGGTGGGTGCGCCGGGGCTGGTAATTTCCTGCCTGCTGCTGTTGATGAAGGAGCCGCCGCGGCGCGGTACCGCGCACGGCAAGTACAAGCCCCTGCCGGTGTTGGCGGTGGTGCGCGAAATGCGTGCGCGCAAGGCGATCTACCTGCCGCTGTTCATCGGTCTCGCGTTCAGCGCCACGGAATCCATCGGCATGTTGCCCTGGCGCGCGCCGTTCCTGATCAGGACCTACGGCTGGAACGAGGCGAAAATCGGCAAGTGGATGGGCCTCATGTTTCTGGTGTCTTCGCTGATGGGAGCTGCCTTCGGCACCGTGTTCGTCGAATGGCTCTCCAAGCGCTACAAGGACGCAAACGTGCGCGCCTCCGCCATTCTCTTTGCGGCGGCCGCGCCGTTTGAGATTCTGGCGCCGCTGATGCCCTGCGGCGGACTTTCGCTGCTGTGCCTGGGCGCGGCGGGCGTGTGCGGCCTGGCATCGGCCGTGCCGCAAAATGCCGCCATCCAGCGCATCACGCCCAATGAGATGCGCGGTCAGGTCACGGCCATCTACCTCTTCATGTTCATCGTGTTCGGCGCCCTCGGCAGCCAGTTGATCGGCAGCATCACGCAGCGGGTGTTCTCCGATGGGGAGTTGTGGAAGAGCATCGTGCTGACCGCCTCGATCCTGATGCCGCTCGCGGCGTTCGCGATTTCGCGCGGCATCAAGCCCTATGGCCGGGAGGTGGAACGGCTCGACGCCATTGAGGAGGGTTTAGCCAAAGGATGATTGCCGCGCGACCGCAGGCGCGCCAGCGCCGCCGCCACCGCGCGACCGCAGCCACGCTAGCGCAGCCGCGCGGCCGCGATGTCGGCGCCCAGACCTTCCGCTCCGCGGCGCTGTCCCTACCAGCCGGCTGGTTTCACCTAGAGAGAGTCGAGTTCCGCGCGCACCGCGTCCGGTAGGCTCCACTGGGCCGCCCGCATGTTTTCACGCAAATGCTCGAGCGACGAAGTGCCCGGGATGAGCAAGATGTTGGGAGCGCGATGCAGGAGCCACGCCAGCGCCAGCTGCATCGGCGTCGCGCCGATATCTCGAGCGAGCTTGCTTAGCACCGCCGATTGAATCGGCGTGAACCCGCCAAGTGGGAAGAACGGCACGAAGGCAATGCCCTTGGCCGCGAGCTCGTCGACCAGCGCGTCGTCTTCTCGCTGGATGACATTGTAAAGGTTCTGAACGCAGACAATCTTCGCGAGGCTCTCTGCCTCGGCAACCTGCGCCGACGTCACGTTGCTGAGACCTAAGTGGCGGACGAGACCTTGCTGCTTCAGCTCGGCAAGTGCGGAGACTTGCTTTTCGATCGACCCTTCAGCGGGGGTGTGGATATTGCCGGGGAATCGCAGATTGACGACATCGAGCACGTCCAACCCCAGGTTGCGAAGATTATCGTGGACCGCGCGCTTGATATCCGGCGGCTCGAGTGCCGGTATCCACGAACCGTCTGCACCCCGCATGGCGCCCACCTTGGTGACGATCACGAGGTCATCTGGGTAGGGATGCAGGGCTTCGCGAATGATCTGGTTGGTGACGTGCGGCCCGTAAAAATCGCTCGTATCGATATGATTGACGCCCGAGGCCACCGCTTCGCGCAATACCGCGATGGATGCGTCGCGATCCCTGGGCGGTCCGAATACGCCGGGACCGGCCAGCTGCATGGCACCGTAGCCCACCCGGTAGACCGGACGACCGGCGAGCGGGAACGTGCTTATGGGGGTGATTTTCGACATGGCGACTCTCCTCGGGGAATGTAGAGTGCCAGTATGGCCGCGTTTGCATTGGATCTCGTCAGTGGCGCGTTGGAACCGATTCTCGAGCCGTCGTGGCAGCGCTTTGCGGGCCCGATTCTTTATTATCCGTGGCATCGCCACGTGCCTCGGTAGCCGCAGTGTGCGGCATCGATCGTGCCCCGGCAACCACGTGATATGCTTTCGACCCCATGACGAGCCTCGAGCATCTCGGCTACCGGCAGGAGCTTAAGCGCGCGCTCACCTTCCGGGATCTCCTCGTATACGGCATGATCTTCATGGTGCCGATCGCGCCGTTCGGGGTGTTCGGATTCGTTTACCAGGACGCGAAGGGTATGGTGCCGCTCGCTTATCTCGTCGGCCTCGTCGGCATGTTTTTTACGGCCATGAGCTATGCCTCGATGTCCCGTGCCTTTCCGGCCGCGGGCTCGGTGTACACGTACGTGGGCCGAGGGTTAAACCAGGCCGCCGGCTTCTTTGCGGGCTGGCTGATTCTGCTCGATTACATTTTGGTGCCGGCACTCCTCTATGTCTTCAGTGCCGTGTCGCTGCGGCCGCTCCTGCCGGGGGTGCCCGAATGGATCTGGATCCTCGGATTCGTGAGCTTCAATGCCGCGGTGAACCTGCGGGGTGTTCACCTCACCGCGCGCGTGAATCTCGGGATGCTGGCCCTGGAGATCACGGCCCTCGCGGTGTTCGTGATCGTCGGGCTTCTCGCGCTTTACCATGGAGTGGGCGCGGGCGCGCTAACGATGAAGCCCGTGTATGACCCCGCGGTATTCTCGATGGCGACGATCGCCGGAGCGACCTCGATCGCAGTGCTGTCCTTCCTTGGCTTCGATGGGATCTCGACGCTCGCCGAGGAAAGTCTCGGGAGCGAAGGGTCCGTTGCCCGGGCGACGGTCGGTTCGCTTCTGCTGGTCGGGGGACTCTTCATTTTGCAGACGTGGATCGCCACGGACCTCGCGCAGGGGACTCGGTTTTCCTCGCCGGAGACCGCTTTCTACGAAATCGCCGGCCATGCGGGCGGCGCGCCGCTGCGCCTGCTCGTGATCGGCACGAACATTCTCGCGAGCGGCATCGCCAATGCGCTCGCGGCTCAGGCGGCAGTCTCGCGGATCCTGTACGCCATGGCGCGCGACGGTAAGCTTCCCGCCATGCTCGCCCGAGTCCATCCGCGCTATCAAACCCCTTATGTGAGCACGCTCCTCGTGGCCGGCATCTCAATCGCAGTCGGCGTTCTCTGTGCGACTCGTCTCGATGACCTCACCCGCATCGTGAACTTCGGAGCGCTCAGCGGATTTCTGCTGCTGCACGTGGCAGTGATCCATCATTACATGATTCGCGGCCGGAGCCGTGCATGGCTCAAACACCTGGTCATGCCGCTCGCGGGGCTCGCGGTGATCGGCTATGTGCTCTACGAGATGGACAGCGCCGCGAAAATCATGGGAACCGTGTGGATCGCCCTGGGGCTCGTATACTTTGCCGTGCATACCATGATCCTGAAGAAACCGGCAGCCATCGATCTGTGATCTCGAGGAGTTCGACATGAAAGCATTGGCAGTGCTGTGCGGGGCGCTCGCCGCCGCATTCGCAGGAACTGCGGCCGCTGCGGCGGCGGCCCTCGCGATCACGCATGTTACGGTCATCGACACGACGGGCGCGCCGTCGCAGTCCGACGTAACTGTCATCGTGAAGGATCAGCGCATCGTCGAGCTCGGCAGGAGCGATGCCGTGCAGGCGCCCGCCGGTGCGAGGCTCGTCGACGGCACCGGCAAGTACCTCATCCCCGGTCTCTGGGACATGCACGTGCACGAGGTGTTCGGGGACTGGCTGCCGCGCAACGAAAAGGTGGTGCCGCCGCTCTTCGTCGCGAACGGCATCACGGGCGTGCGCGACATGGGCGGCGATCTCGACGTGCTCAAAGTGTGGCGCGCTGACGTCGCCGCCGGGCGGCTTCTCGGACCGCGAATGATCATCGCGGGCCCCATGCTCGATGGACCCGTGCCGCGCTTTCCGAGCTCCGCGCCCGTGGCGAACGCCGCGGACGGACGCCGCTGGGTCGATGATCTCACGCACCAGGGCGTCGACTTCATCAAGATCCAGTCACTCGTCCCGCGCGATGGGTACTTCGCGGCGGCCGACGAGGCGAAGAAGCTCGGCATGGTCTTCGTCGGCCACGTGCCCGATGCGGTGCGCGCCTCGGAAGCCTCGAATGCGGGCCAGAAGAGCATCGAGCATTTCACCGGCATCTTCGAGGGTTGTTCGACGATCGAGGATCAGCTCATCAAGGGTCCGAGGAGTCTCGGCCTCAACGTCGCGAACTACGATCCCGCCCGTGCGAAGGTCCTCATCGCGCTCATGGCCAAGAATCAGACCTGGCAGGTGCCGACGCTCGTCTGGGAGCGCGGTCAGTGGCTCGTCGATGACATCGACCTGTCGCACGATCCGCTCACCAAGTACGCGCCTGCCGCCTGGAAGGATCACACCTGGCCCATGTTCGTGAAGGATATTCTCAAGGACATGGACACCGATCCCCTGCCCGTGCGCAAGAAGTTCGTGCAGATGGAGCTCGACATGACGCTCGCCATGTTCCGCGCCGGGGTACCGTTCCTCGCGGGCACGGACACGGCGGCGGGCGTGCATGTGTTCCCGGGATTCAGCCTGCACCAGGAGCTTGCGCTCTTCGTGCAGGCCGGCTTGACGCCCCTGCAGGCGCTGCAGACGGCGACCCTCAATCCGGCCAAGTTCATGAACCGTCTCGCGGACTTGGGAACGGTCGAGCGCGGCAAGCTCGCGGATCTTGTACTGCTCGATGCTAATCCGCTCGAGGACATCGCCAACACGAAAAAAATCCGCGCGGTGGTGCTCGCGGGCCGCTATCTCGACCGCACCGCGCTTGACCGGATGCTGAAAGGCGTGGAGAAAGCAGCGGCCGAATCGGGCGGAGCGCCGGCCGCACAGGGAGGCGCGCAATGACCCGCGTCCCCGCACTCGCGTTCGCTGCACTCGTGCTCGGCCTCGCGGGCGGTGCCGCGGCCAAGCCCGTGACCGTCGCCGATCTGCTTGCCGGCTCACCCGCCGAGGACTGGCGCGTTCCCGACCCCGAGGACACGCTGTACTTGGATCTCGCGCGCGGACGGGTCGTCATCGAGCTCGCCTCGCGCGTGGCGCCTCAGCACGTCGCCAACATCCGCGCGCTCGCCCGGGCGCATTATTTCGATGGTCTTGCGATCCTGCGCGTGCAAGACAACTACGTCGTGCAGTGGGACGATCCGGAGCACCATCGCGCCGTTCCGGCCGGCGTGCGCGCCACGGTGGAATTCACCGCCGCGGGCGGTGCCGAGGCGCGCTTCGAGCCCTTGCCCGATAGCGACCTCTATGCACCGCAGGTCGGATTTCTCGACGGTTTTCCCGCCGCGCGCGAGCCACGCTCGCACCTCGTGTGGCTGGCGCATTGCTACGGAATGGTGGGCGCCGGTCGCGACGATCCGCCCGCGAGCGATGGCACCGAAATGTATGCGGTGATCGGCCATGCGCCGCGCCAGCTCGATCGCAATGTTGCGCTCCTCGGGCGCGTCCTGCTCGGCGTCGATCTCCTCTCCAGCTTGCCGCGCGGCAGCGGCGAGATGGGGTTCTATGTGCCGCCGGAGCCTACGGCTCCCATCCGCTCGGTGCGCATCGCCGCCGATGTGCCGAAAGCGGAGCGCACGCCGGTCGAGGTGCTGCGCACGAATAGCGCCACGTTCCGCGCGCTCCTCGATGCGCGCCGCCACCGCCGCGAGGCGTGGTATCAGCACGATCCTGCGGCGATCGATCTTTGCAACGTCCCGCTGCCGGTACGCGCGGTCCCGTCCGCGAGCCCTTGAGCCCCGCGGGGCTACGCCCCGGCCTTCACGACTACTTGAATTTGTAGTTGAGGTCGATGCCCGCGGTGCGCGGCTGGCTCACCGCCACCCGGTTGTAGTCCGCGAGGTTGACGGCGTCTTGCGTGATGTTGTTGAGGAGCGCGCGCTTATCCGCAACGTTGTTCACGAAGAGGACCGCGGACCAGCGTGCACCCTCGACTCCACCGCGGATGTTGGTGAGCTCGTAGGAAGGCAGCGTGTTGGTGGCATAGGTCTCATCCGTGCGGCTGCCCACGTAGTTCGACTCGGCGCGTGCGGTGAGCGCAAGATCGTCCGTCAGATCGTGATGGTAGGCGAGCTGGGCCGAGGCGCTCACTTTCGGCACCTGCTGGATCGGCGTGCCCGCATTGAAGCCCGCGTCGATGAGCGTCGAGCTCACCAGCGCGGCGTGCGAATAGGTGACGCTGGCCGAGGCCTCGAGATCGCGCACAACGATCGCACGCGCCTCGATCTCACTGCCATAGACATGCGCATCGCCGACGTTCGCCGTATAGACGTAGCCGCACGAAGAGAGTGCATTGACCTGCTGCACGCCCACCCAGCTCTCGAAGTAGCCCGAGGCATTGATGCTGATGCGCCCATCGGCCGAGCGCCACTTCTCACCGAGCTCGTAGCTCCACACGCTGTCGGAGGTGAATGAGATCGGTCCATTGACGAACCCCTTGGAGCCGTACTCGACCATCAACTGCGCCTCGCAGGTGAGTGGTCCCGAGGTCGGCACCGGGCCGGTACCACCGCCCGGGCGAAAGCCCTTCGCCGCCGTCGCATAGAGGAGCAGGTCCTTGTCGAACTGGTAGGACAGCGACACCTTGGGGGTGACGCCCTGGTCCTTCTCCGAGGTAGCGGTTACGACGGTCGCCGTGAGCGCGCCGTACTGGTCGAGCCCGACGGGCGCACTGTAGTGATAGTGGCGCGCGCCCACCGTGACCGCGAAGGGCTCGGTGATGTTGTAGGTCAGCTCGCCGAATTCCGACTGCTGCAAAATCTTGAATGGGCTGTAGTAACTGAACAGATTGTTGGAGCCGAACACCTCGGCACCGGTCTGCGACGGGAAGATGATGTCCCAGCCCGATTCGAAGTCCGAATAGAAGTAGCCGGCCAGCCACTTGAGCCGCGTATCGCCCACCGAAGCAATACGCAGTTCCTCCGTCGTCTGATGCGACTGGTTATCCTCATCCGCATAGGCCGCACCGATGCCGCCGTTGCCCGGACCGTACGAGGGGAGCCCGATGCCGGTCGACCACGACTCCGAAGCATCCTGAATGAGCGGCTCGTGCCGCGTCCAGTAGGCACTCGCCGAACTGATCTCGAACATATCCGTGCGGTACTTGACGCTCAGCGCCGAGAGGTGGAACTCGTCGCGATAGTTCTCGGGAATGTCGAACGGCTGGTAATGCGCGTCCGTCCCGGGGACGCTGTCGATGTAGGGCAGGCCGCCGGCGCGCAGCTTCTGATACAAATAAGATGGCGTGATGGTGAGCCCGTCGATCGGCTTGAACACCGCGCTCATGCGCACCACCGTCCTCTCGACATCGTTGACGTCGTGATAATCGGCCACGATCGGAGCGGCGAGCACGTTGCCGCGGACCGTGAAGCCGTTGGTGGCGAGCGGAAACGGCGAGACCACCACTCGGTCGATCCAGCCGGAATCGTAGGAGTAGGAGCCGACGATGCGCAGCGCGGCGATGCCGCCCCAGAAGGGCAGATTGACCATGGCGTTCTCAGCATTGTCGAAGCCGGCGTGATCGGTATCGGCGAACCTCGCCTCGCCAGAGGCCTCGTACGCATCGGGGTTCGGCGCGTTCGGTATGACCCTGATGGTACCGCCCATGGAGCCCGAGCCATAAAGCGTGCCCTGCGGGCCGCGCAGCACCTCGACGCGATTGAGATCGTAAAGATCGGGTGAAATGACGATCTTGCCCTCGTTGGTCGCGGCCGGCGCGGTCAGGGGTGTCTCGTCGAAATAGAATCCGACCGTCGGGGAGTTGCCGCCGTTGGACGCGACGCCACGCATCTCGAACTCGGTCATGCCGGGGCCGCTGGTGCGGATCGAGACTCCGGGGACGGACTGCATGAGGGAGGCCAAGTCCGTCAACCCGCGGTTCAGAATATCCGCCCCCGAGACCGCCGTCAGGCTGATGGGCGTCGTCTCGATGGTGGTCTCGCGCTTCTCCGCGGTGACGACGATCTCCTCGAGTTGCCCCGTGTCGGAGCGGGATTGCTGAGCGATCGCAACCGCCGCGAACATCCCGCCAAAAACCGATGCGCAGCCGAAGGCCGCGAAAACCCTGATTTTATAGTTCATGAGACTCCCTGGAGCCCGGCTCCCCCCGCCGCTTCGCCAGTATAGCCGATGAGGTCGACGAAGCGAGCCGTCGAATAAGTTAACAAACCGAGAACAAACCGAGCCCATGAGCCTCGGCTCAGTTGCCTCGTATTGCAAATACGAATAATTCTCGATAGCAGGCAGTAGCACCGGCAGCACGGCGGCGGCGGAGAATTTGGGGTGACGCCGCATCCTCTGGAACCCGCGCTTCTGCTGATCCATGGAGTCATCGCGATTCTCGCCATGTACTTATTTGGTTGGATCACGGCCCACCACATCTTGCGCCGGTGGCCGGCGCGGTTGCGCCGGGTCGGCGGCGGGACGCTGGGTACATTTTTACTGGTCCTGACTGTCAGCGGCTTCGCCCTTTTCCTTATAGGCGTCGATGAGTGGCAGCATGTCGCGGCGCGGATTCACGACGTCCTGGGCTTACGCGATTCAACATTGGTTCTTTGTGAGGCGGCAGGACAGGGTCAGGTAGCCGGCGGCGGCGCTACGGGGCGCAGTGTCTTACGCCAGAATCCTCCGGTGCCGAGCGCCTTCCATGCGATGGGCAGCCAGCGCACGAGCGCGAAAGCCAACCAAAGAGCCCACAACAACATGGCTGCCTTGTACCACCACAGCGACAGCGACAGCACCCAGGGAGTCGGCAACTCGCCCGCCGCCTGATCGTTGAACCAACTGAGTTGGTTGGCTTGTTGGCCGGAACCGGCAATGCGCATGTCGGGATTCGCCAGCAACCCATAGGGTATCGCCGCGATAAGGGAGACTACGGTTGCGAGCGACAACACGATCAAAACCGCCTGCATGAGATTGAATCTCCGCGCGCTCATCTGCTCCGCGGCGAGTTCCTCGCGCCATCGCATGGCGAAAATCCAAACAGCGAATAGCAACAGCGCCGACCAGGAAAAAGTGCTCAATCCCAAACCGAGGATCAGCCATTCATGGCTGCGCAATGGCGTACACCGTGTCCGGCCTAAAGCCAGGGCAAGCAAGCAAAAAACAATCAACTCACCCCAATACAGAATCGCCGGACCAATCCCCGTGCCGCCGGCATACAGCACCCATCGGTCGCCAGGAATGCGCACCTCGGTGCGGATGTTGCTGCTGGCTACCTCCAAGTCCACGTGCGGCAGCCGCGTGCGCAGCGAAGTGCCTTCGTCCGATTCCCAGTTGACTTGGATGCGATGCGCTCCCGGCAACAACGCGAGCGGAAGCTCGCCTTTTTCGATTCGCACAGGGATATTTTCGCCGTCGGAGCTGACAGCCGTGACGCGCGCGTCTGCCGGCAATCTGACGTTGTGACTGTCGCCTCGAGTACTTCGATAGCTGAACTGCAAAATCGCGTTTGTCGAACGCTTGCCGACATTGTATTCAATCCCGACACTGTCGATTGCGAGCGTGCCGCCCTGCGCCGCAGCTGGGCGGGAAGCTTTCAGCGTCAAGGTCTCCCCGGCACGAGGAAAGTATTCGAAAGTCCAATCTCCGGAATGAAGATTCTCGGGCATGATCGCCGGCACACCGGAAAATGCGATCTGCCAGATCGGGCTTACGCTGAAAATCCACACTTCGCTCCACGGCTTGTCCCTGGCCGCCGTCAGCGTCAGGGTGTCTTTATGCGAGAGTGCCGATCGCCAGCTGAATTCGTCGGCGCCGGAATCGAAGCTGACCAATACTTGAGTTCCACCACTCGTCTCTATCCCGCTGGTAAGCACGGACTCGCCCGCAAGCAGCGGAACTTGCAAGGTAAATCCACCCTTTTCGGGGGCGAGCCGCTCTACCGTTGATTGGACCGACCAATCCAAATCAAGTGCGAACTCACGGCGAATCCGCACGTAGGGCGGGAATTGCGCGGTGCCCAGCGATGCGTCCGCACCGTGACCCGCCACGCGGCGACGGAGCAGTTCGATGGTATTCCCCAGCAGCCTACCCGCGTTGATGCCCGAAACGTCCCAGCCTTCGCCGTTGACGGCGATCGCCCGGGGCACCTGCGGGAACAGCAACTGAATCGAGTCGGCCGCCGGCAAGCGGCCGGTCAACTTGACGGTATGCGCGCCGGCTGTCAGAGCGATCCAAATGTGCTGCTGGCTGTCGCGATAAACGCCGGGTACTGGGTTCCCGTCCACAGTGATTGCATCCGGGTCAAATCGCTGTCCCGCGGTGGGCAATGCGACCGCCACCGAGCTTAAGGCGGCGACATCCAATGCTGCCTCGAGAGCCGTCGGTGTCAGCGTCACGCGAGCCGCCATGATCTCGGCGCAGCTCGGTACGCACTTGGCAGGCCGTGTCAAACGAGCCTTCAGCTCTTTGAGCAACTCACTGTCCGGCGTGTTGTAGGCATGACTCGGGCTGCACGGCATCGTACCGGCGAGTATCAGCAGCAGAGACGATACCGCGGCCCCGCGCGATGCAAACCACCGCTGCCAGGCGGCGCTCATCCCCGGACCTGCCCGCATCAAGCGCGCGAGCAGCGCAATGAGCAGCGCCACACCGAGCACACGCCAGAGACCAGTGAGCCACGGCGGCACAATGAGGAAATGCACGGTTTGGGCAACGTCGACGGGACCGCTCCAATTGAACGGATACGCAACGTAGTGCCAGCGTGGGACCCCCGGGCCTGCCTGGACCAGGGTTCCGGGCGCAAAGCGTTGAATTGAACTGCTCGATTCCGCCGCCCTCTTGGCACTTGTCACGACGACTTCTTGGAAATCTGCTGCCGGCGGCGGCGCGGCTGTTGGCGCCTCGCCGAGCGGCTGCGTTGCAGCTGCGGGCGCCATCGCGCGGCTGCGCAACTGCGCTATACCTCCTCCTTCATCGAGAACGCCACCGGGATCCGCGAGCTCTGGGTACAGCGCGAAGCGCACTTGCGTGATGGCGAAGGGTACAGTGATCACGAGCAGCGCGCCGAGCATGAGGTTTCGCGCCCACGTCGCCCAGGACCTCGGCCACCCCGCCGGCGCCGCCCGCATGGACACGATGGTCATCAGAGCGAACAGAATCAACCATGCCAACAATTGATCGTCCTGATGCACCAAGGTGATCGCCGCAAAGGCGATGACCGCATAAATCCAGCCGAAGAGCCGCAACGCGATCACTGTCGTCAACGACAACAGAAAAAGATCGAGCAGTCCCCAACGCTCGACCCACGAGTCAGGCGCGCTATCGGCGCCCAACGCTGCCAGCAGACGGTGGCCGGGCGGAAGATTGAGTACGCCGGCCACATGGTCAAAGCGTTCGTTCCAGCCGCTCGCAGGAATGGCGCCGCCGGGCACCGCGATTCTCGCCACGGTCGCGAGGTTGAGGTCGGGCGTGCGCACCTCCACCCCCGTCAATGCCGCCCCGTTGGCCTCGGTAACCAGCAAATTGTCCGCACCGCTCGATGCGTGCAGCAGCCGATAAGGCGCTCGCATGTCGAGGCGCCAGCCGCTGCGCATCGGCCCCGAAATCTGATCAACGACCGTAAACCCTTGGCGCGCAAAGTCCAGAAACAACTCGCGCTGCAGGCTTAGGTGATTGACTTCCTGCGCCGATATGCCGCGGCTGCGTTCATTGATCCGCAATACGCCGGCCGCTGCGATCCGATAGCTCGGGTATTGCCGCCATTCCTGAGGCACGTTCGCCTGTGCCGGATCGATGCCCTCGCCGCCTTCTAACGCGGCGATTCTCAATCGATCATTGGCCGCGTAACTCCATACTTCCTGCTTGGGCCACGCACCATGCGAATCAGGCACTCGGATCTTCCCCGGGTCCGATTCGGCGCGTTCGACCACCTTGACGGTCCAGCTGCCCGCGCGCACTTGGATGCGCATGCGGCCATCGGCGCCGATCTGCGCAGGCAACTCGCTTTCAAGCGACATCGCGGCAAACCCTTGCGGCAAAACCCCGGACAATGTCTCTTCGCGCGCATCGCCCGCCACCTGCAGATCCACGAGGGTGGTCAATGTCGCCGGAATGCCGTCGCTGAACAGTCGATAGACCTGGATCTCCAACTGTTGGGCCACTTCAGGTTCGTGCCGCTTGCCGAGCCAAACCGCGTCGTCGGGCCGCTCCGCCTGCTCCACCTTTTGACCGTCGAGATTCAGTGCAACCAAACCTGTTCGAGCCGGAATAGGCAGGGACTCGGGTCGTTTCGCCCATGCGAAACTTCCGGCAATGGTGAAAGTGCCGGATGGCACTCGAATCTGCGGGACGCCATCGCGTGAAACCACTGCCGCAGCGGCACCATTGACGGTCACCGCGCTCGGCCAATACTCGAGGTTGCCCGGCAGAGGCACCCACGATTCGGCGTAGCTGAACCAACTTTGCGAGAAATGACCGCCGTTTTGGTTGAGTTCCAAGTTCAAGCGCCCGGGCCAGGCACAAATTCGATTGTTTTCGCTCTTACCGTCGGTGTTGGCAAAGAAAGGGCAATGCCTGAACTCCTGCCCGTCCTCTACCCACGCTTGCCAACCCTCGATTTCTTTCGGGATCGGCGGCTGCGCCTGCGCAAAAGCGTTGCACGAAAGCGCCAGTATCGCAGCTTGCATCCATGGCATTATTCTCACGACGCGCCCCCCGTAAATCCCGCGCTCACCGGTATTTCCGATCAGTCGTTCGCCTATCGCTCGGCGACGAGTTCCCGGCTTTCCCTACGCAGCGCCGCCACTTCTTTCTTGAGATTGCTCAACTCCGCCACCTGCTTTCTGAGTTCCACAATTGCCGCCTGTTGGCGCTGCACTTCGTTCAACAGCATCGGCGCGAGCTCCTCATAGTGGACACCTTGAATCTTGCCGCTCTGATCCCGGATGACTAGCTCAGGATAAACCTTGTCCACCTCCTCAGCGATGAGACCGTACTGCAGCGCGCCGTCGGGATCGCTCTTCAAATGGAAGCTCACCGGCCGCAGTTCCTGCAACCGGTCGGTGTGCGCACCCATCGCCGCGATCGCGGTCTTGTAGCGCTCGGATGAGGCTTGCACTCCGAGGCGCCCGGAGGAAGTCACATAGACCGCCGCGCCGGTGACTTGCGCGCCGCTGATGCCGGCTATATAGGCAGCGGTCTGCGTGTTCTCGGTGCCGATGCGAATCACGTTGCTGTCGGAGGATGTCCCGGCGTTTCCGATCTCGATGGTGTTGCTCCCCGATATGAGCTGAGAGCCGGCCTGATAGCCCATGGCGATGTTGTTCGAGCCGCTCGAATTCAGATAGAGCGACTGGTAACCGAATCCGATGTTGTTGTTGCCGGTCGTAGTCGATCGAAGTGCGGCGTAACCGAAGGCTGTGTTGCCGGTGCCGGTGGTGTTGTCGGGCAGCGAATCGGCACCAAAAGCCGTGTCGTAGCCGCCCGTCGTGTTGCTCGAAAGGGAGTTGGCGCCGACCGCAGTCGTGTAACTGCCCGTCGTGCTGTTGTAAAGAGCGTTAGCGCCGATCGCGGTGTCGTAATTGCCCGTTATGTTGCCCGATAACGCGTAAGCGCCGACCGCCGTGCTGTAATTGCCGCTGTAATTGGTGTTCAGCGCTTCAACCCCGACCGCCGTATTGTTGCTGCCGGTCGTGTTGTCATTCAGCGCTCGATCACCGACGGCAGTGTTCTCGCTGCCCGTGGTATTGAAATTAAGGCTTTCAACCCCGACCGCGGTATTGAGCGAGCCCGTGGTGTTCGATTCGAGCGACTGGTATCCCAGAGCGCTGTTGTCTGTGCCGGTTGTGTTCGAGTACAGAGATGAGTCTCCGAAGGCTGAGTTTTGAATGCCGCTGGTATTGAAAGCAAGCGCTGAATTGCCGGCCGCCGTGTTGTTGGAGCCGGTCGTGTTGACGTTCAGACTGTTGATCCCCACTGCAGTATTGTAGGAACCGGTGGTATTGACTTGCATCGATTGGTAGCCGACAGCAGTGTTCTGGACACCTTCCGTATTTGAGGTGAGCGCCTGCTCGCCGAACGCGCTATTTAAGGACCCCGTCGTATTGGCAAGCAGCGCGTTTGCTCCCACGGCGGTGTTGCTGCCACCGGTGGTGTTGGAATACAGCGCTTCATAGCCCGCAGCTGTATTTAGAGTGCCGGTCGTATTGCTCGAAAGCGCAAAGTAACCGATGGCACTGTTGTTGCTGGCCGTGTTGTTGGCGAGCGCCCATCTCCCCACCGCCGTATTGAAGCTCCCGGCAACGGTGTTAGCGAGCGCGTCCTCACCGAACGCAGTATTCTCAGCGCCAGTCGCAGTGTTGTACATCGCCCGATAGCCGTAGGCGGTATTGTCGGAACCGGTGCTCAGGTCAAGCATCGCACTGGTCCCCGATGCCGTATTGCCGCTACCATCGCTTTGTACCGTATCCGGTGGTTGAGCCGCTGATGCCGGCCGCACTGCGACGCTCATTACGGCGGCAATCGAGAGGCAGAGATAATTGATCGTTTTCATCCCACGGCTCCTGCGGTTGTTGTTCATGAAGTACGCCTGATCGCGTGCGGCCCTGTCAAGGCGCCTCCGCTCGCAGCCTCCCGCGCTTGTTGCTAGCATGGCTCCTAAGGGGAGGCAGTCCGCGAGGGCTGATCGGGTGTGGTTTGACGGCGCACGGAGAATAAAATGTTGACTTTGTACAGCTTCGGCCCGGGCGCCAATTCCCTGAAGCCGCTGCTTGCGCTGTACGAGAAAGGGATCGAATTCACGAGCCGCTTTCTGAATCCTGCGACGTTCGAACATCACTCGGACTGGTTCAAGAAAATCAACCCCAACGGCCAGGTGCCCGTACTGGATCACGACGGCAAGGTCATCACCGAATCGACGGTGATCTGTGAATACCTAGAGGACGAGCTTCCCGGCACGCCGTCCCTGCGTCCCGCCGACTCCTACGGGCGCGCGCAGATGCGGGTCTGGACGAAGTGGGTGGATGAGTACTTCTGCTGGTGCGTTTCGACGATCGGCTGGCACCGCATGGTCAGCGGCATGGTGCGTCACCTCGACGACGAGGAATTCGAGAAGATGGTCGAGCGCATTCCGCTGAAAGAACAACAGCTCAAATGGCGGCGTGCGCGCGCCGGTTTCCCTCAGGAGATTCTCGACGAGGAGATGCGCAAGATCGCCTATTCGGTCAAAAAGCTGGAGGCGCGTCTCGCGGTCAGCCCGTGGCTTGCGGGCGAGCAATATACGCTTGCCGACATCTGCAATTTTGCGATCGCCAACGGCATGCAGAAAGGCTTTGCTGATCTCGTGAACGAGAAGGATACGCCGCATGTCGTGACCTGGATCCAGCGGATCAACGAGCGTCCGGCGTGCAAGCTGATGTTCGCCAAGCAGCCGTCCGAGTGGGCGAACCGCCGGCGGGAGTAGGATCCGAAGCGCCGAGCCCTCAATTCCGCAATGCCACACGCAGGCGCTCGATAGTGCGCTTAAGGATTTGGCAGATGCGCGACTCGCTCAACGCGAACTGAATCCCGATATCACGCATGAGGACTTCGCGATCGTAGTACAGCAATAGGATGACGCGGTCCCGCACCGTCAGCGTGTCGATCGCGGCGGCAATTGCGCGCAACATCTCCGCCTGCTCCAACGTTTCCGACAGGCCTAATTTGCCGTCGGCCGTCTCCACCGACCGCTCCCCCAACAGAGCGTCGGTGCTTATCTGCGCAGCCTGATTGTCTGCCTGTAGCGCACCAAAATAACACTTGAGTGTCATGCCCAGCGACGCGGCAATGGCGGGCGCCTTGGCGGCACTGCCGGTACGGCTCTCGAGGCGCTGCCTCGCATCGGCGATGTCGCGCAGTCGGCGGCGCAATGATCGCGACCCCCAATCGCTGCGCCGCAGGGAGTCGATCATCGCGCCGCGAATACGTTGCGTTGCAAAGGTTGCGAACGTGGAACCGTTGCGGCACTCATAGCGCACGGCCGCTTCCATCAGGCCAACCGTGCCGCTCTGGACCAGGTCATCAAATTCAACGCTGCTCGGCAAGCGACGCAGCATCTGCGCGGCGATGCGCCTGACGAGATCGAGATGCTCCACCACCAGAGCGGGCATCGCCGGAGTGCGCTGGACGGTCTTGCGCAGCGGCGCGTCAATCATCGTCCTGTTCCAAATTCCGCCAACCGCGAGACTCATCGAAAATCCACACACCCGCACAATGCACCACCGCGTGGCCGTCGAGGAAGTAGACATCGAGCGCCCGCTCGCGCCAAAGTCCCGCTTTGAGCGGATGACTACGAGCGATGACGAACAAGGGTCGATCGGCGTTACCGTATGGACGCCATGCCAAGTCCGGTGCCAAGTCCCGTCCGCAACGTTCCAGTCGGCTCGGCAATTTGCACGCCGCCCAGTCGCGAGCGGCCCAGGAACGCGGCAAAACGCGCGCGGCCAACAGCTCATCCAGGCAGGCTCCGGCACTCGGCCTCGGGTGTCTCCAACCGCCGGCAGCGCTTATCATCGCGAGAACTTGTCTTGCGCCGACCGGCTCCGCAGAGTGCGCGGAGACGTCGTTGATCCGAGCCGCTCAGCCATCGCGCACAGCGCAGCCCTGGCCTCGGGCTGCTTTTTGAGAATCAACGGCAGATCGCTCAATGTCTGCATACCGCCTGCGCCTCCATACGCACTGACAGCTTCACGCAATAGCGATATTAGCGCTTATATCGATTATATCGTTCTGTGATGCAGATCGCAATGCGAGGAAAATGTCGCGGCGTTCGGCTCGCGCAACGACCTGGCTGCGGCACAAATCTGGGCGACGTGAACCGGCAACTTCAACCATAACCGATCGGTGGGCGGCGAGATCAGCTGTGCGAAGGAGCTAGCAGATTCGCGTAGCTCCTCGCGCACGGCCCTTCAACCTCCGTTGTGCGAGAAAAACCATTCCTGGTCACGCCGCTTCTTCTCCCACTCCACGGCCGGCCGCCTGATGAGGTAGAGGCCGTTTTCCGTGAGCAGGAAAGTGGTGCCCGTGCCGGCATTCGTCAGTTCCTCACGGACCTGCTTCACGTCAAAGACATGACTGAGATTCTGTGTATTGGCAGTCTCGACCACCTGAATGTCCCGAACCGGCTGCATCCCGGCCGCCTGACTGGCGACTGTGAATGCGTCATCTCCCAGACGGGTGATCGGGCCCTGCAATGTCGGCTCCTGAATGGGCTTGAGATTCGCGTTTTTTTCTTTGTGTAAATCCAATACAGCGTCCTGGTGGCCCTGCCGGAAGCGGATAAGTTCTGCCTTTGTTCCGAGCGGAGAAACGAAGTCAAACGGTCCAGAAGCGTCAAGCGGCACGGCGCCCTCGCCCTTGATATGCACGGGGTCAGTCACATCGAATGTGGCCAGCCGGGCACCCATGTTCTGCTCAATATAGAGAAGTGTTCTGCCGTCAGATGTTTCGTGCAAAAGCCGCGAGCAGTGGCGCAACGTCGACATAGCTGTGTATATCGTACGGCCAACCGTGCAGCAGCAAGACAGGAGGGCCATCGGAAGGGCCATCTTCGGCGTAGCCCACATTCAGAAGGCCCGCATCGATTTGTTTCAGCGGGCCGAACGAACCGGTCGATGTGGATCCACGTTTGGGGGCGTTGTTCTGGGCGAAGGCCGGCGCCGCAGCGCCGAGCTGTGCCGCGACGAAGCCGAGCGCCGTTGCTCCGAGCAATTTACGTCTCGGCGCATTGATTTCTTCTAACATTGAAGTGCTCCTTATGATATAAGTCAATATCCATATAATGCCTAATGTCATTCAAAACCAAGTGGAGTTTGCTTTATGGTCGAAAATACAGATGGCGTTAGGCGCAAGCCGGCCGACCCGGCCAGGCTCGATGAAACCGACCGAATTCTATTAGGTTTGCTCGCCGAGGATTCGACCCGCAGCTATGCCGAACTCGGCCGTCTTTTGCATCTCTCGGCGCCAGCAGTACACGAGCGGGCCAAGCGACTGAAGCAGGAGGGCGTGATCCGCGCGACGGCGGCATTGCTCGACGGCGCCAAGATCGGCAGACCGCTGTTGGCTTTCATCCATGTGGACACCACCAGCTGGGCAGCGTCGCGTCAACTGCTCAAGCTCAAAGAACTGCCCGAGATCGAGGAAATTCATAGCGTGACCGGCGACAGTGCCATGGTGCTCAAAGTGCGCACACGCGACACGCAAGGCCTCGAGTATTTGCTCGAGCGCATTTACGCGATCGAGGGTTTCACGGGCACCCGCAGCTATATCGTGCTGTCGACCTACCTCGAACGCGGCCCGAGTCCGCAGGGAACCTGACAGCTCGCGCTCGGCTCGCCCTGCGGGCGGCCAAATCCCCGAGTGTCGTGGGACATTCAACATTGACTCATGCATATGAGTCAATTAAGCTCATCCAATGGCTAAACGATTACAAGTCATCCTTCAGGATCCCGAATATAAAGAGATACAGAGGGCGGCCGACGCGCAGCGCCTGTCTATCGCTGCATGGGTCCGACAAGCGCTCACTGCCGCGCGCCGCCGCGAACCTGTGGGTAATGTCGGCAAGAAGTTGGACGCAGTGCGCGCGGCCACCCGACATTCCTTTCCAACGGCGGATATCAACGACATGTTGGCGGAGATCGAGCGCGGCTACGGCGCAGCCGACCGTCGATGATTTTTATCGACTCGAACATTCCGATGTATCTTGTGGGAGCTCCGCACCCACACAAAGTCGACGCTCAACGGCTCCTAGAAAATCTACTAAGCGAGCGTGTTCGGCTCGTTACGGACGCCGAAGTCCTTCAAGAGATTTTACATCGCTATGTGGCGATCGACCGTCGCGATGCCATCCAACCTGCATTCGACGCCATTCTGGGAATCGTTGATCAGGTATTGTCGATCGACTTGGTTGCGACGGAGCGCGCAAAAACCATCGTCCTCGGATCAACTCGGCTTTCGGCTCGCGACGCATTGCATCTCGCGGTTATGGAACAGCATTCGATTGGTCGAATCCTGAGTTTCGACGCTGGCTTCGACGGACATCCCGGAATCGCTCGGCTGTCCTAATAGCGACGGCGTCGCTGTCTCTGAGCTGGTTCAAAACAAAGGTCACATAGCCGACTGACTGCCGATGGAATATTCTGCAGGGTAAGAATGCCAATCAACCGATGCTTGTGCGAAAGAACGAATCTGCCAAAAGATGCCTTGGCCACTGCAACGCCGGAAACCGCGTGGAACGTGATTCAGGAAATCACTGCCCTAGATCATAGCGATCGAATCTTGGCTAACGTCGGCGCGGGACCGTTCGAAAGAACGCGATTACTGATGACGTGTGAAATCGAGTTGAGGCCATTGCACCGCCATCTTGGCAGCATGAAAGCGGACGTCGCCCACGGGCCGTGATCAGCGCCAAACTCTGTCTCCCAGCACTGGCTGAGGCAAGTCAGCAGCCACAGTTCTGACGCCGCGGACTCCACCCGGCCATTGATTGCCGGTCGCGATTGCGGAATGCCGCCGCAAAGCCGCCATTGAACATAGTGCACCGGGATAGTTGACGCCGATCGTAATTCTGCTTGGTAACAGCGGAAACAGCTTCGCATAGTTGGCCCAGTTTGATACAAAGCCGCCAAGGCAGATGCTGAAACAAATCCGCCAATTGCTGATTGTAAGGAATTCGAAATGCGTTTTTTAGCGAACACGATTGCGTTGACATCTCTGCTGGCCCTCGGCGGAGTTGCAAACGCCCAGTCGGTAACCTGGAACTGGTCGTTTACCGATACCGTGTCTGGCGGAACCGACAGTGGCTCGGGCACTTTTACAACCGCTGCGCTCTCGGGAGCCAGTTATCAGGTCACGGCCGTGAACGGAACGTGGGATTCAGCGACGATCGCCGGTCTTATCGCCGTGGGCGGTTACGCGGGGAACGACAACCTGCTGCTCAGCGGCGCAACGCAACTGGACGTACCGGGGATATCGTTTGCAGTAGACGGGCCAGTCCAGCAGGTGAATTTGGCGTACATCACACCGGGAGATGGTGCAGTGTCTACTGGGTACGTGGTGGCGGCCACGAACCTGGCCGGCGGGTGCGTGAACACCAACTGCGTCCCAACCTCAAGTTTCGGTACTTTCACTGCGACGCAGGCACCCGAAATCGACCCCACCTCAGCCGCTAGTGGGGTGACACTGCTAGTCTGTGGCCTCCTGGTACTGCGTGGTCGCAAGCAGCAAGGCGTCGCTGCTTAATCTGACGACTGTTTGAACTGAGAGACCCGGCCTTGCGCCGGGTTTTTCTTTTAAGCTTCCCGCGAAGAATTTGCTACCCGATAGCGGTCGGTCGTGAGTGACCGCAAGGGGTTCGAGAGTTCGCAGTGGGCGGCCGATTTCGGGCGATGATCTCTGGACGCCAAGGACTGACGGTCGCGGGAATGAAATGGTTGCCTCATACCGGTCATTCAAGCATTCTCACCAACTATGCGGGCTCAGTTGCACCTGATATTGAGCGGAACGCTGAGGCATTTGATGGTGGCCGGCCTATTGCTAGGGGCAATCTCTGAATTGCGCGCCCGGACGGATTCGAACCGCCGACCACCTGGTTCGAAGTCTTCGGCAGTCCCTGAGTGGCGGGCCGGTACCCCGAGCGCCAGCGCCAGTTCGACGCCGGCCCGTACGTGGGGATCCTGTAGTGGCGGTACCAATGTTCCATCGCTCTTGAACGTCAATATATTGAACACTGAACGCACGACCTGGAGCGGCCGACCATTCATCATTTCCACCGCGACCTCGACTGTTTCTACGCTCATAAGGGCAGATAACTCGGATCGTTGCGTAACAGAAGCGGCCGCCAAAGTTCCCGCGATTTCGTTTTCCGAGTCGACGCCCAAGCCCGAGGCATCGGCTTCACCGCCGACATCGAGAACCACCATAGAGCGGCCGCGAAGGCAAATCAATGACGCTTGCATCAAATTGCTGGCGCGAGCCTATCCTGCCCTCACTCCGCCATACCCCTAAAATGCCAGCAATTTGCTGCATCCACCGCATCCGAACAAGCAATAAGAGTTCGGCGGCCGAACTCCATGCAGCACGTTGGACTGAGACATCGAGTCCGGACTCTGCGCCTCGATCAGGCGTGCCAGGCTCACCTCGCGTTTCAACCGCTCCAGCGACTCGTCGGGGATGCGTGCCATCGGCTTGCTCCTAAAAAACCTGTCAAGACCCCCGCCGTGGATTTTTGTTAAGTCCGCACGGCCAAAGAAGCTTGTACAATAATATCGGTAGTGCCTATACTCGTCCACAGGCCCACACCATGTCAACCCCAGCCATTGCCGAACTCGGCTTTACAATCCCCCCAAATATTCACTGCTTGGGAGAGCTGCCCGTGGCGGAGCGAGAAGAGTCGATCGGCGCACGCATTTCGCAGTTGCGCAAAGATAAGGGGATGACTCAGAAGGAGCTGGCCGAGCGCCTGGAGGTCAGCCAGCCGGTCGTCTCCGATTACGAGAACGATGTGATCCGTCTCCCTGCCGATATCGTCGGCAAGATCGCTCAGGTACTTGAGGTCACCAGCGATGAGTTGCTGGGGCTCAAGCGTGAGGCGCGCAGCACCGGCAACGTCAAGAACCGCCGGCTATCGCGGCGCCTGCAAGCGATCGATGCGCTGCCAAAGCGCGATCAGGAAGCGCTGTTGCGCACCATCGATGCCTTTATCTCCAAGACGGCTTGAACGCGGAGAGTCCCTATGAACGCCCGTGATGCACATAGCCTCATCGAGAAGCTCAAAGCCCTGCCGCCGCAACGCCAGGCCGAGGTCGAGGACTTCGTGGATTTCTTGCGCAGCCGCGAAGACGATCGGCATCTCGTGACGGCCGCCGCCAAAACGGCAGAACCCGCTTTCGCGGAGGTCTGGGAAAACGACGACGACGCCGAGTATGACCGCCTATAACTTCGGCGATGTCATCCTCGTGCCATTCCCCTTCACCGACCAGAGCCAGGCGAAGCAGCGGCCCGCGGTCGTCGTCCATCCAGATGGTTTCCTCCATCAACGCACCGGTGCTGGAATATTCACCTAACAGGTGACCTGCTTCGTCATACACAAGCAAGGTCGTCCCGCCGTATCCGGATTTCGCAATCAACTGACCGAGAGCGTTGTAGACGTAGTTGGTCGCGCTGTTGCCGGGCAGGTTAGCGGCCGTCATGCGGCCACGTTGGTTAAAGGTAAAGGAGCTGCCTGTCTCGTAACTGGTCGTGTTTCCGGCGGCGTCGTAGGCGAGGGTTTATTCGCCAAGAGCCGAGTACTCCTGACGAGCGCGCACCAGCACCGGATTGTCGGGATCGGCATCTTTCCAGAAGGCGAACAAGTGTTGGTATGCTTCGCGGCTTTTCTGAACGTTGCCCTGCATCTGCAGTGCGCGCGCCAATCCCAGGTAGGCGAGCGCATAAGAGGGCGATAGCGCGTCGACTCCACGATTATGAAGAATATCGCTGAACTCTGCCGCCGCCTGGACGGGCGCCTTCACATCCAGGTACGCCTGGCCGAGCAGGTACGGTACATCGAACGTCTGCAGCTTCGCAGGCAGCGCCGGTTGTAATGCGACGATCGCGTCTTGAGGCCTGAGTTGTCCTAAGGCAATCGCGGCCTGTGCTCTTGGCCGAGTCATACTATTGACGAGCGTGCTATCCGGGTACCGTTTCCCCAACTCGCGCTCGAGAGCGGCGGCGCGTTCGAACTCGCCGGCGAGCGCAAGCGCGAAGGAAGCGTCATCGTCGGTTTCGAGGCCGGGAACCTTGGCGATGAGCTGTCGGGCCTCTTGCGTCAAGCCAAACTGCCCGAGCATCTGCATATAGTCGGTGTAGAACTCGGAGGTCGTGGCAGCATGGTCCTGCTCGCCGCTCGTCTCCGTGAGTGCAATCGCTCGTTCGAACAGCACGCGCGACTCCTTTATCCTCCCGGCCGTCGCTGCGCCCCACGCCTCGTATAGCACCATCCAGTCTTCGCTCGGCTTGCCGGTCTGTTTGACCACCTGCTGTGACATCTTCTGGGCATCGTCGAGCGCGAACGCGACCTCGTACAGCAGGCACCGCATCGGCCACCCATCGAGACCTTTGTCCTCGGCCTGCCGACCGATCGCGTTGGCCTCGATGAACCGGTTCGAACGCTTATAGGCACGCGCGAGAATGACGTACGCCCGACTGTCGTCGGGACTCAAGCGTAGACCTTCTTTGGCTGCATCGACCGCGTCCGTATACCGAGCCATACGCGTGTACATATCGGCTAGAGATTCCCAGGGCCGTCCGTCTCTCGGATATAACTTCGCCAATGTGTGGTAACTGTTGGCCGCTTCGGTTGAGTTGCCGACGTACTTGAAATACTCAGCGGAGATCCACAGCCTTTCATTCTCGCTGGCCCGATCCTTGAGTTCAAATGCCTTCTGGTAGTTCGATCGCGCGAGTTCTGGATGGCGCAAGCCCGCGTAAGCGGCCGCGATCTCCCCATAGGCAAGCGCAAATGAAGGGTCGAGTTCAATGGCTTGCTTGAACAGCGGCACGGCGGTGGCATTATCGCCCTTCAGCCGCGCTTGCTCGCCGGCAGAGTACGCCTTCAATGCTTCAAAGGAACCCGTCGTAGCCTGCTCGATCGGCACGTCGAACTGGCGAACCGATGCCAGCGATTCGCCCAAGTCCGTCCGCATGTTCGTGGTCAGACTATCCAGCTCGTGCGGCACGTCTTCCTTGCGGACCGCTTCAGCTTTGCTCTGCACGATGCGTTCGCCGGAACTGCAGTCGGTCGCGTCCAGTGTCACAACGTAACGGCTGCCAAAAGCCGCGATCGCGCCGCTCAACACCGCCTTGCCCTGATTTCGTAGGCAAATCTCCCGGGCTAGTTCCGCGGACAATTTGGCGTCCACAGGCCGTTCCATGAGTTGCAGTGTCTTGTTGATCTGCTGCGGCGGAATCATACTCAGAAACGGCGACTGAGACAGTCCGATCTCAAGGACATTCCCGGGCACTGTGTCAAACGCTGGATCGTCAGTGAGATTGGCGATGCCGGTCAGTAGAATCCGACTGCGCTCTTTGACGAAGGGCGGGTGACGAAAATACGCCGAGCCCGCCAATGCGATCAACACGAGGGCAATGGCTGCGCCTACGATTGCCGGCACCAAGAACGGTTTCTGAATCCGAGTGGGTGCTTGATACGGCGGGGCATCCCCAGTCACGCCCATCGTGTCGGGTGGTAACGTCAGCGGGTTTGCGATAGCGGGGGCACCATCGCTCTGCGGGATGCTCACCGCCTCGACAAATTTATAACCGCGGCGCGGCAGAGTCACGATGTAGCGATGGCCCCCATCGCCATCTCCCAATGCCTTGCGCAGTAAAAAAATATTCTGGCTGAGGTTCGACTCCTCGACAATGAGCTTCGGCCAGATCGCGCTCAACAACTCTTCTTTGGTGATGAGCCGGCCGGGGTTACGAACCAACAGCAGCAGGATGTCCAAGGCTTTGGGCTGCAGCACGATCGAGCGGCCGTCCCGCAGAAGCACTCGTTGCGCGGCATCCAAACGGAATGGACCGAACTCGTAAAAACGCGGCCCGTCGTCGCTCACGCTGAGCACTGATACATCCTGTGAGATTTCCGAGAGTATTTTGAATACCCTACAGGGTGACAATTTAACACGAAATCAATCGCTTGCCAGGGTCGGGTCACCCTCGAACGCTCTCCATCTACGCCGGTTAAGGTAGAGGACGGGCCATGACACGGCCTGCTCATCATGCAATGATATTTATCAAATGCGAATTGAGCGAGTAGACGGCGAAAAGAATAGTTGATTGTCGATAAATGATGCGGCAAGGTGCGACTGCCATGAGCGGCACGTTCACCTGCCTTGCAGCCTCACCTCACGGCAACAGGTCCGTGACAAAATCACGCGTCACTGGGTAATGGCCCAGCAAATTTCACGCGGCATTCACGCCGCGTGTTTGATTTTAGGAATGTTTCTGGCGATAGATGCGCTTGCTGTTCTTGTTTTCGGATTTATTCAGGCGCGCTTGCTCGGCTTTGGTGATATGGCCATTGTGCTTAGATTCGTCGACCGCCTCGCGCTGGGCGATATTTTCATCATGTTTTTCGTCACGGGCGGCCTGCTGCCCGGTCATCGTACCATTCGCGAGTCCTTGGTCGATTCGCGCCTGCTGATTGTCGAGTCGCTGATTGACCTCGTTCTCGCGCGGATGGTCCGGGACAGGAGCGGTCTGTGCCATCGACTGTGAGGAGATGAGCGCGGCGCACACGAGTCCGGCAACGTTCAAATAGATTTTAAAGTTCTTCATAATATCACCTCGAATTGTTAAACACTGGCAGCTAGGGCACCGGATGCTAATTGCAAACTTGCTTAAGAAATGCCACCTGACACACAAAACGTTCGCTAAAGCGACCGGTTGACGCAAGAGTCGCGCCAAATTGTGCTTTGTTACTCATTTTTGGTATCAGCCGTGAGAGGTCCTTTGTATTCCGGTTCTTTTCGCGCCTCACGATAGAACTACGCATAATGTATTCTTATGGTCTACTGAACACCTGTTCAGTAAAACCGCGGTATCCATGTGACCGGTATGGACCCATTGATAGAAATGCGCGCCCGGACGGATTCGAACCGCCGACCACTGCGTTCGAAGCGCAGTGCTCTATCCAGCTGAGCTACGGGCGCAACCGCCGGCGAGTTTACCGGGTTCACTACAGCCCCGCACGCATGTTCGCAAGTTAGCATCGCAGTGGCTCCTAAGGAAAGCAGGCTTAACAGGCGAGAGAAAGTCATCAAGTGGCGCCCGCGATATCTACCACGAGCCGCCCGCGTGTGGTGCGCATCAAACGTCGCGCCGGTGCCGAGATAACTTTGACGCTGCAATCGCCTCGGAAACCCAAAGCGGCTTCTCTCATGGACACGCCACCTCATGGTCCGCACCCTCATGTCTTAGGAAACCGCACCCACTTGCCCCGTACGTGGCAGGATCTGCTGCGAAAGAGTCTGCTGCAATTATGCGGCGGATGCATTGAATATAGGGCGGACTGGTTCATCGTTATCGCATTAAGCGCAGTCGCTAAGTGAGGTTTTTGTATGTATCCCGCTCGTTCGATCAGCCTGGCGTTGCTCGTTCGTAGTGCCGTGCTGCTGACCTCGATGGCCGCTGCCAGCGAGGTCGGCCCGCTCACCGAACCGGAGAAATCCTTTTTGGCATCCACTCAGGCGTCCATGCGCGCGATGATGGCCGGCATGGAGGGTATGCCTCAAGGGGATGTCGATCAGGACTTCGTCGGGCAGATGATTCCTCATCATCAAGGGGCAATCGACATGGCGAAAGCGGAATTGCGATACGGGCGGAATGAGCAGCTTCGCCGCATAGCACAGGAAATCATCGTGGAGCAACAAGCCGAGATCGCAGTCATGCAACGGGAACAGAAGTTGCCTCGAGTAAACGCCACGCGCACCGGAGGTAACTGATGCGCCGCTGGATCGGACCTGTGGTGGCGGCGGTAATGGGAGTCACGTCAGGGGCACTGGCGATGGCAGGTCAAGCGCCGTCGCGATCGACGGATCCGGACATCCCGATTACTCATCGCGATCGGGTGTACGCCGCCGAGCAATTCTCCAACACCGTGTCCGTGATCGATCCGGCGGACAATCGGCTGCTCGGGGTAATCCGGCTGGGTGACCCGGCGCCCACCAATTTTAGCCCGCTCTACCGGGGTCAAGTGCTGGTCCACGGGTTGGGCTTCTCGCCGGACCATCGAACGCTCGCCGTGGTGTCCATCGGCTCCAACTCGGTTACGTTCATAGACACTCAAACCAATGCGGTCAAGCACACGACCTACGTCGGGCGAGCACCGCATGAGGCGTTCTTTACGCCGGACGGTAAAGAAGTTTGGGTTACGGTCCGCGGCGAGAGCTATGTGTTGGTCCTCGATGCGACGACTTACGAGGAGAAGCTTAAGATCGAGACACCGAACGGTCCGGGCATGCAGATTTTCTCACCCGACGGGATTTATGGCTTTGTGTGTTCGTCGTTCACTCCGGAGACCCAGGTAATCTCGGTCGCCGATCACAAAATCGTGGGTCGAATTCCTCAGACGAGCCCCTTCTGTCCCAACATCGCAGCAACACCCGACGGCCACCAGATCTGGTTCACGCTCAAGGACTCGGGGAAGACGCAAGTCTTCGATGCCCAGCCGCCCTTTGCGGTGCTCAAGACCCTTGAAACGGGGCCGATTACCAACCATGTCAATTTTGTCTCGAGGTCGAGCGGCACCCTCGCCTATGTGACCGTTGGGGGCCTCAACCAAGTACAAGTATTTCGAACCTCCGATTTCGAAAAAATAGCGACCATTGCCGTGGGACGGCTGCCGCACGGGATCTGGCCATCCGGCGATGGGTCGCGCATGTATGTCGGGCTCGAGAATGATGATCGGATGGAGGTGATCGATACGGCCAGCAATAAAGTCATTGCCAGCATCCCGATCGGCCAGGCACCCCAGGCTGTGGTTTACGTGCCGAATGCGGTGCAGCCGGGAACCTCGGGGGTCGACGGTCTGGAATTGCTCGGTATCGCGGCGCAGGCCAGCCACTTCTCGTTGGTATCTGCTGGACAGCGTGATCATGCTACAACACGCCCATTAACTAGTGTGACGCTCTTCGATCAGGGATTGGTACAGGTTCTGGAGGCCGCAGTGACTGGGCTTTCGCCCAACAACAATTACGTCCTCGGACTCGCCCGTGGTGCGGACGGTAGCGGTCCGTTCGAGGCCCTCGCTGACTTCAAGAGCAATGCCGCCGGGGCGGCGATCGTCAACTCAATCGGTCCCATCCGACAGATCGTCGAGCCTCAGGCTAAAGCGTCTCGGCGTTATCTAGTCATTCGCGCGGGCTCGGCCAATGCTCCGCGACGGCTTATCCAGGTTCAAGCCACAACGGAGCAATCTATGGAAGTGCCTTCGATCGATGGACTTATCATGTTACCGACCCAGCATACGGTGGCAGATATTCTGAAGAGAACTGTTTCGATCGCCCAAGCGCGGGGGATTACCGTCTTCGCAAAGATTGATTTCAGCGGTGATGCCGCCCGATCGAAGCTCACGCTAAGACCCACCGGCCTCATCATCCTTGGAAACCCCGCTGCCGGTACCCCGGTGATGGCGGCCACGCCGACCGTGGCAATCGACCTTCCGCTAAAGATCCTCGCGTTTGAGGACGCTGAAGGACACAACTGGGTAGCCTATAACGATCCAAAGTATCTTCAACGGCGTCACGGCTTTTCGCAGGCACTGGTCAGCAATCTTGAGCCGATCGGCGGATTGGCCCGGGCCGTGGCGGGAGCTGATTGATGGATAAAATTGTTGCGTCGGATGAGTCAAGACAAAGAGGTATCCTTCAGTAACCGCTCGGCGAATTGAATAAAGGCGTGTACCTTCCCGCCCGCCGGCGGCTTCGCTAACGTCACTGCGTATATCGTCTGGGTGGGCAGTTGGTAATCGTTCAAGATGCGAACGAATGAGCCATCGTTCAGCGCGTTCTTGCAAAACCAGGAGGGCATCACGGCGATACCGAGGCCAGCCCGGACGGCATCGTAAAGGGCATCAACCGTTGAGACTGAGAGCCGAGATGGTACCTTGACACTGACCGTGCCTCGCGCATTCTCGAAATCCCACTGTTGTGGATGAACAGCGCCCGAAAACACGATGCAGTCGTGGCGCTTGAGATCGTCCGGCAGGGCTGGCGACCCTCGACTGCGCAGATACTCAAAGGAGCCGACCGCTATTCGTCTCGTCAGCCCGATTGGCCGGGCGATCAAGCTAGAGTTGGTCAAGGGTCCAGCACGCAAAGCTACGTCTATTTGATCCTCGACGATGCTGGAGACGCGATCCGAAATAGCCATGTCCAGAGACAGGTCCGGATGAAGACTCTGCCATCGCGGAAGTGCCGGAATCAACAGGCGTCGCGCGACCGCTATCGAGCATGCCACTCGTATGCGGCCGCTGAAACCCGCCTTCCCCTCGTGTAACAAATCCCTTGCATCTGCCGCCGCTTGCAAGATGCGCTCAGCATGTGGAAGAAAGATTTCGCCCTTCTCGGTCAGCTTGATACTGCGAGTCGATCGATGAAAGAGCTTGCACCCCAGATGCTTCTCTAGCGCTGCGAGCTGGCGACTGAGCTTTGATTGCCCGGCTCCCGTCGCAGCCGATGCGCGAGTCAAGCTTTGAGTCTTCGCGATCGTCACGAACGCGCTCAAGTGCTCATGGTAGCCGCTATTCATTTATTAACTCGCTCACGGAGTCGGGGTGAAGTATATGTTAGACATTCTCTCTTTTACCCTGCTTCACCCACAACCGGGTTGCCTTTTTTTTCGCCCAACCATATTTTTACACAAAACCCACAAGTAGGCGCCGATCTGCGGCACCGCCGCATGCGCGCTTAAGCGCGAGGTACGGATTTTGGTAATAGCGTACCAAGGTTCAGCGCGGAGAATCGGAAAGCGAACCAGGCGCTGGTTGACGTGGTGGAGTCCTTCGCAAAACAGAAGAAGGTGACCTCAGCGCAAATTGCACTCACCTGGCTCCTTGCAAAGAGACCATGGATCGTTCCGATCCCCGGCACAACGAAGCTCGCTCGACTGGAGGAGATTCTTGGAGCCGGCTTGGTCGTCGGGCGACCACGTTGGACTCAATCACCTAGAACGCGCTGATCAACAGATAACCCGCGAGACACAGTCCTGCGACCGAGACTACGAGGTTGATCACGAAGCCGAAGCTAACCCAATATCCCGGCGGCACGGCGTCCGTGGGCAGCGTCCTCACGAATCGGCGAAAGGACATGCTGGAGACAAGCGCCACAGTGGCGCCGAGCAGCCCCTCGCGTTCACGCCTGCGTATAATGGCTGTCCCGTAACTGGAAGAAGCCATGACGCTGCAGTTGTATTACACCCCCGTCGCCTGTTCGATGGTTCCCTATATCAACCTCACCGAGGCCCAAGCCGATTTCGAGGTGATGCCGCTTAATTTCAGCAAGGGCGAGCACATGAGCCCCGAGTATCTGCGACTGAACCCCAAACACAGGGTGCCGGTACTAATGATCGACGGCGAGCCACTCACCGAAAACGTCGCTATCAACCTCTGGATCGCCCGTACCTTCCCGCAGGCGAAATTACTGCCGATCGATCCTAAGCAAGAGATCAAGGCGATTTCCCTGATGGCCTGGTGTGCCTCCGGCATCCACCCAGCACTCACCCCGAACGCTCTCCCCAAGCGCTTCTGTGATGCGCCTGACTCTGAGGAGAGCGTGAAACAGTGCGCGCAGAAACTGCTCGCGGAACACTTTGGTATCGCCGACGCGCTGCTGGCGGGCCGCGAGTGGTTTTTCGATCACTACACCGCACCCGACGCTTACTTCTTCTGGACCTTCCTACGTGCACTACGCTTCGACGGTATATCGACCTTTCAAAATTCCAACATTGCCACGCGCATCTTAATCGCATGAAGCAACGCCCAAGCGTCGAGAAGCTGCTCGCGTTCGAAAAACAGATTCAAGAAACGTTTGCAAAGGCAGCCTGAACGGGCGAACACGTGCACCAATGGGACTTCTCCATCCGGCCGAGCTAACCCGCGGGCGTATGCCCTTGTCAATGTCATAGTGAGCTCCCGGCCCCCAGTTCCAGTACCGTCCGGCGCTTTGCACAAACCTGTCCACTAACGTCGGTGAATATAAAGAACAGCGAAAAAACCCCCGAAATCGTCCGTGGCACGGGCTGCGTGAATGACATCTTATTCGCCACCTTGATATCCGCGATGGGTCTCGAAGCGGCGCGGGCGAATGAGTCTCTCGCGCAAGCCAATACAGGCGAAAACCCGAAGATCGCGTTGGGGCGTGGCGCCGCGCGCAATCCGGGGCACCGACGAGAGTCTCAAAGCCGGGTAAGTGCAATCATTGTCTTCGCGCTGCCTGGACCGCCCGGCGGCCCGGAAATCTTCGATATCGCAATCTGTACGCCGTTGACGACCGTGCTCCACGAGTCGGTGGTCGCATCCTTTTTCCAGGAAGCGTTTACGTGCGACATGTACCAGTCGCGGACGGTCGCCAGGTCGTCGGTCGACTGGAACTGATAAAGCACCGAATTCACCATGAATCCAAATGTTACGTTCGGATAAGGGGCTGCTACTGCCTTCGCCCAATCAGGATAATGCATCGCATTCTCAGCCGATGCCGCCGTCCCAGCGGGCGACGCTGTTGCCTTGTTGGCGGTATCCGCAAGCGCTGAGTTGGTGTCCGTTTTTCCAGAGCACGCTCCGAGGGTCAGCGCGGTCGTGACGACCAGGCTCTTAATTCCACGTTTCATGTGATGGCACTCCGCATTATCTTGAGCTTAAAAAGCTGCGTCCGCCCTGGCGACTAGGGCGGGGCTTAATCCATAAGAACCGTAACGGCAGGCCAATCCCGCCACCGCTGCAGAATCCGCCCCCCCCGAACGGCATGGAGGCGGGATTTCGGGACACTATTGATCGTGATCGCCTTGATCTTCCGCGGGATCTCTCCGGCGCTCGGGGAGGTACGCGTTGAAAACAAGAGGCAGTTATTCTACTGGCGAGAGTCGAGTCTCGAATTCAAGCTCGGTGAGCTTATCGGCAGATTCTATATCCAACGGTCGGCGCCGAGAGTGATCGGGATCTTTCATCTGACATTTACCTGGATGAAGCGGTACCGACCAAACAGCGTGGACCAACTCGACTCTCGTGGCGAGGAGGCTATAGTAAGAAGCTCACCACTCCAACCTCCACCGGCGTCCGGGGATGTCGGACGATGGACGGGGTCACTTTTCGGGGCATCGACGGACGACCGAAGGAGTGAGATCGGAGTTTTGGACCTGGAATGCGGTGGACAAGCCGGCGGTCGGCCTAGAAAATCGATATCCGAACTCGCGGTGCAAGGCCATGAACCCATGGAACGCCCTCCGACCGGGTGCTGGACAGCACCGGGGCGAGCAGTAGGCCTCATATCTAATTCCGACTTGGTTCTTGCTCAATTTTCAGGCTGCGAACAATGTTTTCCAGTGTTTCCAATTGAACGGATGTCATTTCTTCCTCGGCCGAGGAAGTAAACTGATAATCAGCTTTTGGCGCATGAACGGTCCAACTGTACCGGTAGTATTTGTGTTCCTTTCCAACCCGCCGCCTGACAAAGTTGACACTGCCAACCTCAACCGGAAACGATCGCTCCTCCAAAATATCACCACCAACTATCCGCGGCACCGGCCCGCTCGGATAGGCCATGCAGGAAACAAAGAGCGTACCCATTTTGATATCAAACACGGGTGCATGACCGGGGATGGGTTTTCTGGGTTGGAACTTTGGGAGCACCTGGGCTGGAGCAGGCGCGATAATCGAGCATCTGTGACGCGTATTCAGCGCAAGCTCGGCCCGAATCTGGATTCTTTTTGGTTCGACTGGCTGGAGTTCCTTCCAAAATTCATCGCAGAACAGTGTCGCTTTTCCCAAAAGAATTGTGCGCAGGCCGGGAACCATCGTGATCCCCCACAAACCAATGTCCAAAATGATTTCGCCCACGAGTCGAACGGCAAAGGCAACTCCACTAACCAGCATCAGCAACTCGCGACCCCGGTTTATTTGCTTGCGGCGATTCACCTGCTGCCGGAGGATTTCCGCCCGCTGGTCGGCGCTCAAGGTTCCAGGCCACAGCTCTGGAACCGGATCGGTTGGGGCTCCTGGAGCTTTTATGAACACCAGCATCTGGCAGTTCCAGCCACGGGCGTGACGTTCTTCCGTCATACCGGCGTTCACCTGATCGGCATCGTAGAAAGTTGACACGGCCACGGGAACTTCCAAGGCATCGGAAAATTCAGCGCAGGCCTTTTGCACGAAAAGGAAGCGACCCTTTTCGAGCCGGCGAAGCCTGTCCAACGCTTGGGTAAAGCCACAAACTGCGACCAAGCGTTGCAGGTCACTGGGCTGCCGCGCCTGAGGCTCGTCCGGGAGATTAGCCACCGCCTTCGAGCAATATGCCGTAATCCGGCTGCCGCGTTCCTCTAGCCGATAGCCCCAAGCACTGTCATGCGCCCACAGTTGCACGACCGCCGCAAATTGAGCGAACGCGCTGAGTAGTTCAGAGGCGTTCTCCGTGTCGGAACTGTGCAAAACAACACACCACTTTTCGTTTGAAAGCACAAAGGCGCGTTGCTCCCCGCGATTAAAATCCCGGTAGTCGAACAATCTTCTGCCGGAGACCTGCTCATAGCCGAGGGTGATGTGCCATTGGCAAATTGCCTGACAAACATCCACGGCTTTTGCTTGGGGCAACAATATATTCTGAAAGCAGGCGTTGGTGATGCTCATATTAGCGAGTCATTTTATACGTTTGACACTGGGCGACTAAAAGATGCTAGCACCTGATCTCATACCATAAGGACTTCTTGGCGATCCAGACAACCGATACCTGCATTGCTCTTGGAGATTCATCGTGGTGCTCGACGCGCGCTGGCGATCCGCCTATGCTGTTCAAATGTCTTGGCAGCATCTCCGTATCTCGCGGTTTGGCGGTCCCGAAGTCCTGCAAATGATAGAGGAGCCTTCGATCCCCGAGCCTGGACCCGGGGAGGTTCGCATCAAGGTGCTCGCCGCCGGCACCGGCTTTACCGATACGATGATTCGACGCGGCCGCACAAAATGGCTGGTGGTACTTAGCATTCTATTCCTGTGCCAAGGCTGCAGTCTGAGCGATCACGGGGTTGCCAAGTCAAGTCTCGGAAAGGCCTCCAGCCTTGCGGAAATGGAAAAGCTAATCGATGTGCCTGGCCCGATCGAAGTCGAAACTGTCAATAGTGCCGATTGGACGGTTCCGCTATCAGGCTTATTGGATCTGAAGAGCGCGGCTGCGCAAGCGGCGCATTTGACCGACCATCCGGAGCCGATCCACGTTTTCGTCCACATAGTGCGGCACCCGCACTTCGGCACTTTCCTGGTTGATACGGGCGTGTCTCAGCGTGTCCTTCCGGTGAGCATGCATGACTGAGGTTGGGCCGGGTTGATAGTGTGGCGCCCACACCGATTCACGGTGATGGGAGCAAACGATGGCGAGAGCGGCGGGCGGGACGACAGGACAGGCGCGAGATTTGGCGCGCATGCGGCAGCGGTTGGACGATTGGCGCGGCAGCCACAAGCGCGGTGTAGCGTTTCCGCCGGCGCTGTGGTCAGCGGCGGGCCGAGTGGCTCGGCGGCACGGGGTATACGTAACGGCGCGTGCGCTGGGCCTGGAATACAACAAACTCAAAGGGATGAGTGGCGTGGTTGCCCGGGTACCCGGCAAGACGAAGATTCGGCCGAACCCGAAGCCGGTGAAGTTCATCGAGTTGACCGGCGCATTGCCGTTGAGTCCGAGCGGATGCCGGCTATCGCTGCAGAACGGGAACGGACAGAGACTGCAGCTGGAGATGGCCTCTGGCGCGGCGACAGAGATGGTGTTGCAGTTGTTTCGATCGGGCTGGTCGGCATCGCCATGATCCAGCTGACGGCGCAGATGCGCATTCTGGTGGCGGTGGCGAGCATCGACTTTCGCGCTGGCATCGACGGCTTGGCGCGGATCTGCCAGGCGCAGCTGGCAGTCGATCCATTCTGCGGTTGGCTCTTCGTGTTCTGCAATCGGCGGCGTACCGCGGTGAAAATTTTGACCTATGACGGTCAAGGTTTTTGGCTCGCGACGAAACGATTGTCCCAAGGGAAGTTCCCGTACTGGCCGACTGATGGACCGATCCAGGAGCTCCAAGCGCATCAACTACAGGTGCTGCTGATGGGCGCGGATCCGATCAAGGCACGCGGAGTGTCGGCATGGCGGCCATTACCGCGGGTGGCATGATCGAGGCCCACGGCTTGCGTTCCATCGACGTGGGTGATATTTTGATCACCCATGGAAACACTGCTGCGCTATCGCGGTCGTGCCGTTACACGCGACGACGTCGATCAGATCCGCGAGCTTGTCGCAGCCCACCCGGAGCAGAGCCGGCGGGCGCTGTCGGAGACGCTGTGTAGCGCCTGGGACTGGCGT